>OGQO01000447.1_pt1 | contig 44160 bp, 38 predicted proteins | sample 1553241 | NCBI WGS metagenome assembly OGQO01 (sample SAMEA2579933, study PRJEB22360) | human gut metagenome | biome: human gut; feature: human-associated habitat; material: faeces | place: Denmark | collected 2008/2010
AATTTATGAATCGAAGGACTATTCCATATTTCTTTAAATGTTTCAGGTATTCTGTTGCTGTTAATTTTGCAAAGAATCTCTAACCGCTTTGAAATGTTTCTAAATAATAAATCTGCAGACGATATAAATGATTCCTCTCCAAATATATAGAAGCGATCATGCTCTAAATACTGCCCAACTTTGGATTTTACTTCGAGGTTTTTTCTTGGGGATATACTGCATCCAGTCCTGCATATTATTTTAACATCGACTCCAGAGTCTGCAGCCTTATATAAAAGGTTGATTACATTCATATCACAAAGATTATTACATTTAATCCATATTTTTCCTCCCGCTCCTTTCTCAGTTTCCCTTCGAATCAAGCTATTAATAGTGGATCTGAAATTTATTGGTGCAGAATACACGAAATCTGTTTGTATATCTTTATGATAAATTTGTTTTTCAAATAAAGATACTAATATTCTAGACACTTCATTCGTTATCTTATCATCTGCAGTAATTAAATGAAAATCAGTATACATTTTTGCAGTATTTTCATTATAATTTCCTGTTCCAATATGTGCATATTTTTTGAATTTATTATCAATAGCTAAAAAGAGTTTAGAATGAACTTTGTAATTGAAGTAATTTGTTTTTACATAAATTCCATTCTCTCTTAATATTTTAACTGTTTTTAAATTGTTATATTCATCACCTCTCGCAGTTAATTCAACATAAACATGTACGGATTTTCCTAGTTTCCTTGCTTCTATTAAAGAATTTATGATCTTACTTTCTTTGGCTGTCCTATATAATGTAATGAAGATTGATCGTATTTCCGGTTTAACGCACATTTCATGGATGAAATCTGTCACATACTGATAAGAATCATATGGAGTCCTTATTAATAAATCATTGTATGCAAGGTATTGTCGATAATTTCTTATCGGGTTAAAGTCATTTTTCTTTGAAAAAACTTCATTTCCATACATTTGTTTATATTTCTCAATATATTCAGTTAATTGTATAATTTCTTTTGGAACTTTTATAGGGTAAATTATTCTTGAATCATGTGGAATTTCACCTCCGCTATATAATATAAATATTGAACTTAATGGCGAAGGATTATCTTGCACATAATCAATTAATTCAGAAGATGTTTGGTAATCATTTTCTTCAGAATAAATTGGTTTAAATGATACATGATTTAGCTTTTTATAAAACTCACAATCTGATTCTATCTGATCAATTCCAAAAACTTCATTCATTTCGATAATAGCATCACCTAGTTTTCGATAAATCAACTCTATTGTACGAATCATATGCTTCATTTCATAATCTTTATGAATATCAACTAATCTGGTTGTTATAAATTCTTCAAGGTTAGATGAAATAATTTTTATAAAGTTTATTTTCTCCATAATTGGCGTTGTGTCGAGAGATATCAAATCAAAAACTCTTAATTGAAAATCCAGAATCGATTTTTCTCTCTGGTTAATTGATGCGATTTCATTAATTATCTCTGGACTTGGTAGAGTAAACTTAAAATCCATATTTATTCCTCCTTTATAATTTCTATTTAAATAATATATCGTTAAACCCCTAGAATAGGGATATAAGAGAGATAAGGTTTTCCTTATCTCTCTTATTATTTATAATCTCGGTTTATCGGTTTGAGTATTTTCTGTATCTTCTATTTTCTCTTCAGAAAATAGATTATTATTAATGTAAAGTATTAAGCAATAAGTAGATTTATTATCCGCTTTTTCAATCGTGAGATCCATTTTTGCCCAATCAATATACCAGTCACTTTTTAGTTCTTCTCCATCTTTTAATAGAATGGGGTCAACTAAAGTTTCAATTGGAATATTTGCAGATTGATACCTATTGATAACTTCCACTTGCCAGTCTTCAAATAGAACATCAATTTGCAGATGGTCTATCAAAGTTTTTTCATTGCATTCAGTTTGAAATCTTGTTGAAGTGTAATATAAATATCCATTTTTTGTTGCTGGATATCTTGAAAAGAAATTATTTATAGTGTAAAGTGGAATTAAATCATGATACCCATCTTTTTCTTTTACCTTTATATCGATATCCAACTCTTTTGGTTTTGGCTTATGTCCCGATAAAACAAATAATCCTGGAAGATTAAATTCTGCTATACAATTGAATCGAATCTGATAAAAATCATCTGCAAATCCTTTTCTCGATACCGGCTCTAATGATAAATCATTGTATGTTAGCAGTACTTCTGCGTTATAATACATAAAAAACTCATCCAGAGCAGTACCGTTTCTCATTTTATAGGTAATCGGATATCTTGTATATTTATTCATCATTTTTAGAATTGTCGGGATTTGATTTGACTTCTTATCATCAATATTTATATTTGATAGTAATCCCATTTGTTTTACAATATCTCTTGGAATCATTGCTTCTAATGAACCTTTTACGGTAAATGGTCTTTCCCATGTGAAGTGATTTACAAGATATTTATACAAATCAAGTTGTTGAATAAGGGTATCTACCGTAATTGTGATCTCAAATTGAATTTGATCCCTGTTCAATTTATAACCAAATGTATATCCATCATCATTATTCTTAATAATTGCAAATAAAGTATTAGCGTCTATTCCGTATTCAATGTTATCATAATTTTTCGTAAGTGGAATATCATATAAATACATATCTCCATTTGGAGGGTTGATTTGAGGAACAATTGTCACAAAAGGTCTTTCTAATTTCGAAAATTCCTTCAATGTATTCCTACCAAGTCTTCTCCTCATGTTTACATATGCTATTTCCGAAGAAAGATAGACATCCTTAAAATATCCGGCAGGAAAAGATTGAGTTAATCGTTCCTTTACGAATGTCATAATATTTCCATATGTCGTACTAGAAGATGAAGACGCTGCCGTATAAATATTTTCCATATCATCACCATCTTTCTTTTATTTTCATTTAAACTAATGTTTTCTGTACAAAAGGGAGAAAAAAAGAATAGCGAGTACTCGCTATTCTTTTTTATGCATTATAATACACAAGTCTGCAATTGCTTATTAGAAAATATCTATCTGGTTTTACAGCAATTATAGGTTTGATATATACTTCTGATTTTCTTACGGATCCATCTTTTTCATGAATTTCAAAAAGAAATCTCTCGTAATTCACAATCTCATTCCACCAAGTATTATACATTACAGAATCTACCATATACTGGTATTTATCTGTTGGATATTGAAGTTCTGGAATTATGTTACAAATTCGTGTCATTGCTTGAAATAACTCTAATCCAAAATGTGCTTTATATAAAATCGCTCTTGCAAATTGATTTTCATTTGAGTTTGTTGATTTCATATTAAGCATCTGATCTACCAATGTATCTGGATCAAATAATCTCTGCAATAAAGGTAAAGAACCCGCTATGAAATCTTCATATATCATGGGTTGATAGTAATCAAACCTTTTGTTTTTAAAATCGATTGTCTTGAATCGACATATTAGATTTTTTGATGCTACCCACCCTAATCCAAATTCCAAAAGATAATTTTCTAGCAATTCTTCCATACGGTTAACACATGTATCTTTTGTAAGTTCATCGAGGTTTTCACGATTCTCGATAAAATTTTTTAATAATTGATGAGCGGCAGTTACCATTATGGCACTAGTTAAATCCGGATTATAATTATGCATTTATTCCATTGCATTTTCAATATCATGGGCTAATAATCCTTTGATCATCTCATGAATAAACTCAATAGATTGAATTCCTCCATCTTTGGAATCACAATTGATAATTTCCCAATGATATTTTTTTGCCAATTCCATTCCAACTGCTGCCGCTCGATCTAATAAAGAATGGTTATTTTCGTGAATATCTCCACCATTCTCACCAAGATCCTTTTTCAGAAGAATATCATTGTTTTCTCGACTTAATGCTAAAAAAATGATATGATCTGGTTTAGGTAATCCTAGGATATCATATTCCAATGTTTCAACATCCTCCGCCATTTTCCAATTAATTGGTAATGGTTTATTTAAATCAATTTCTTCTGGTAAATCTCTTGCGCATTGATACATTTGATTTGATGGAGTAAATCTATCGAATATAACCCATCCTCCGTCTTCAATAAATTTCTTTATGTTTTGCTCTCTGCATGTGATACTTCTATCAAATGCATATAATAATGATGCTTCCATTCCGTTGGCATTAAGGAAGTCACCGGCGAGATATCTCTCAACCGGTGATGCCTGCTTTGAACCATAATTCGGAAAGGAAAGTGTTATTGTATCAATACCGATACTATATAAGTACTGTGAAAGCAGAATGGATTGAGTGTGCTTACCAACTCTATCCCCGCCTTCTATTGTAATAACCTTTCCATTCATGAATTAATCCTCCTTAGTCTCTGTATTTAAATCATCCTTTGCAGAATCGTCATCGTCGCTCCAGTCTTCCTGGGTCACATTCTGATTGCTATTGCGTTTTCGATTGTGATCCAATCTGCTTCTTCTACGATTATCATTGATACTTCTGTTATTGCGACGATTTGAACGATCGCGTTCGTCTTCATCATCATTTTTACGAGAATTACGAATTAATTCATCAGCTTTTCTGTCAACTCGATCTCTCTGACTATGATCATCTTTTTTATGATCTTTATCATTGTTGTGATGCTTTTTATGTTCGTGATCATCTGGGTTTTCATCATCTGCCAGATTATTAAGATCTCTCTGTAACTTTGCGATTGAATCGTCAATGTCATTGGAGTCACTGTCCTTATTTTTCTTTCCGGATTTTTCTCCTAAGATCAATGTAATACCACCATTCTTTCCTTCTGTGTTGTAGGAATCAACAATTTCGCGATCATCCCACTTGTCAGGACATTCTGTGATATCATACTTCTTATCTTTCTTGGATACTGTTACAGCACCCTTTTCAAGATTTTTTAAAGCTTTTTTCATCTTTTTTAGCTTCATTTATTTATCCTCCTTTTTAATATTTATCCCGAAGTATTTGCTGATAATCTTTTTTGTCAAATCATCAGTTTCAAATTTTACATCAGGATTCGTATCAGTTTTCTTAACGTTGCTAGAATCAACACCTGCAAGTAATTCTTTCCATCCTGTTACACATTGCTCAAAGAGATTCACCGCTTCATCAAGATGTTTCTTCTTTTTTGCTTCATATGCATCATTTTCCAATTTTTGAAGAATCGCTATTTTCTTCAAATCTTTTTCAGTAAAACGTTTTACCTTAGCCATTTTCAATCCCTCCTTCATACTAATAAGTTGATCAAAGGTAAAATGATGTGTAAATAGTTATAACTAATGTCAACTTTTTCTAGCATTTGTTCATCGATCTGATCCGCCATTACTTCAGCCCCTCTGAATCTATAACGGAATCGACTTTCAACACTAAATTCTCTGTAATAATCAAACTCCAATTCTTTTGATTTATACATGCAAACGAAATCATGTAAAAAAGTATTGATTTTGTCAGGATTCAAGCCACTTTTTTCTGCTAAATCTACAACATAAAACAACAAATTTATCATTCCATTTTCATGAAGTTTAACTATCTTTTTTCTTACATTCTTGTCTCCAACAAGTCCTTTTATATCCAGCTCACCATTTCTTTTAAAATAGAATTCCATTCCGGAACCGGGTACCATTGTTGGAGTAATGTACATAAAGGCATGATATTCGTTCTTTGGAATAAATCTGATATATTTTCCGAAATGATCATACTTTATTGCCTTATTTATTACAAAGCAAGCATCTTTTTTAATTGAAATTATATCCAAATCTCGATCAATTCCATTGTCATCTATAAACTGATTCATGATATCTGTGAATGCTTGCTCTAGAGCTCTTCCAAATTCTTTGTCTTTAATCTGTTTCTTTCCGATTGCAATGTCACAATCCATTTTTGGAAGAAGCTCTAATTTTTCAATTTCATCTTTAGGTAATAATCCGAGCTCCTTAATAATACTAGGTCCTGCTCTTTTCATATCCCATTCAATAATACGACTATTCACCTCAAATGGTCTAGAAGTGTTTAGAAGATTAATGGACATAATTTTCATCACCCCAATTTTATCCTATTTCTTTTACGATCCGTATAGATATCAAACCAATATGTGTCTATATAACTATCCGGATGCCAAGATCTGTCTTTTCTGTATTGATTGACAACCTCAAGAAAACGAAGAAATGATATCTTTCGAAGCATCCATTTATCTATCTCAAGATTCTCTTCTTTTGTATAATTGTACCTACTCGTCATAGAACAGCTACAATTGTAAAATACAGTGAACTGTCTTGTTACCTCGATGTTTTCCGGGGAGTAGAATGTAATTTCAGATTTGCAGTAAAGTCTTCTTTCATTTTCATTGATAGTAAAATGATGAGATAATTTAAAAGAACTATCTTTCTTTACATAATCTCCTATATCATAACAGAAAATAGATGTGACTTTTTCTGGCATTATATTGAATCTCTTTCCAGCGGTTGCTATTACGTAATTTAACCTGTTATAATCAAAGTTTTCTTTTCTAATAGAAGGAAATCGATCCTGAATCTTCCAGATAATGTCGTCATCATATTCATATTCAACATCATCCCCTGTTTGAAATCCAATAAATGTAAATAATTTTTCATAAATTTTATTTAATTTCTCTTCATCTGATAATGTGGTATTCCATCCGCCGATCCAGACATCCATCAATAAATCTTTTCTTCCACAATTAAAAAGAGATACTAAGTCATAAAAATCATCAAACTTATAATCGCTCTCTAATTTAATATAATTTGCTGCATCAATGATCATATCACAAACATCATTTACATGGGAATGATTTGCTGTAATATATGTCTTGTGAAGATTAAGTACATCATTCGTACTAAAGAATTCTTCTCTACGGTTTAAAAGCGAAAATCGCATAGCTGTCATCCTTTCATTAATGGGGGTTTTATAAAACCCCCATGCTTGTTATTGAATTATCAATCGTTCTAATCTAGAAACTAAATCCCCATCCATCATTATTTTTCTTTTTCTTCTTTGTCTTTTTACGTTTTTCCTTATGAGCGCCTTCCATCTCTTTCTCCTTCTTTCTAACTTGCTTCTTAAGGATCTCTGCTTCATCGCTTGTAATGGAAGCTCTTAACGCTTTCTTATTTTTATCAAAATCCTTTTTATCGATGATAAAGATGAGAGGATCGGCATCTGGAATGATCTTACAAAACTCTGCCTTGAATTTCTTTCGATAATATTTGAATGCTGCATTTTTCATCACAATGAATACATTAATGTCTCTCTCCAGAAAAATACTCATAGTTGCCAAAACACTTGTTTCAAAGTTTCCGCTACGGAAGAAATTGTCTTCGAGCTCTTCAATCTTATCTACATCGATAATTCCGTCATAATCCTCTTCCTGAATTACTCTGATTAGTTTCATAGGCAGACAGAAATTATCCATAGATACAACATTTGTAAACTGAGTCATCTTGGAATCTTCATTATCAGTCGCATCCAAAATAATGTAATCTTTTGGTTCAACAAGTTTCTTTTTGAATTTATCCCACATCTTTAAAGATAATAGAAATATCATAATTTACCTCCTAATAATCTTGATTCAGATTTAATCTATCAAAATCAGGAACTTCTGAATGCATTAATTTAAAAATCATTTCATCTTCGGCATTCTCTATGGACAGATCCATTCTTCTTCGTACATCTAAGAAGTTATATTTCGTTCCACAACCTTTATTTTGACAAATAAATCCAGTGTAATTTGAATTGTATTTGAGCTGTCCTCTGCATTTTGGGCAGCTCATTGCTTTTTCGTTACCTTTGATAGGGTATACATATCCAATATCCAGAATAACGATATCACCATTTTCTCTATAGCCATAATTCTCAAAGTTTTTCATATCAAAACCGATATCTTCGAAAATATAAGCCTTCGAAAGATCTTCGAGAATCTGTTTAATACCGTTCTCATTTAATCTGAATTCTTCTGCATCCATTAATGTAACATATTCCTCGATTAAGATAAGCATATTACATTCATAAGCTTTTATGGAATACTCTGGAATTTCTTGACTTCTTTTGAATTCAGTCCAGTTATCGATAAAGCCTCTACGATCAAGAGCAAACTCAAATACCAAACCAGCTCCTCCTCTGAATTTTCTTTCATCTCCAGGAGTATATAGGTAAGCAATTCTATTGGTCCCAGTTCCAAGTTCTTGAAACTCTGGACCAAGGATTTCGGTTATCATTTCCGCTTTGTCGTTATTGTCCTCGATATCTATTCGACATGCATGGATGTATAGCCATTTCAAAAGTTCTTTGCTAAAAATCTGGTTAATCAAAGATTGATTCTCTTCTTGCTGTATATCCATCTATTTCACCTCCTTAATCATCTCTGAAAAGATCTCTTAATCTTAAATTAAGATTTCCATTAGAATCCGTATGAACATCAAGCTTATTTCCTAACAGAGTTTCCTCTAATATAGAATTTGCATCTCTCCTTCTCTGGATTCTTGCTTGCTCTTTTTTGTTTCTTTTCTTGAGCTTCTTTAGTTCTTTCTTAGTCATTGGCTCAGTTGCACCAATTCTTGACCGAACCATTTTGACAGACTTCTTGTCCATATTCTTTGTCATGTTACCAAAGATATCGATTCCTTCTTTATACAGTTCTTCAAGAATCTGCATTCTGATTTCATCTGATTTACGAACAAGTCTACCATTCTTGTAGGTTGTTTGGCTTTCAGTTTCATCCTCAAGAAGCTCTGGCCTTGTATCGGCAATGCGGTCCATTTCCTCCATAATGTCTACAAGAGATTGGTTTTCGGTTTCCTCTTTAATTCCAGATGATGAATAAACACCTCTCTTTGCTTGGTTCAGATACTCTACAATAAAATCTGTACCGCGGTTGTTTCCTACAGATCTGTAGAGATTATCACGACGAGATCTTCCAGCAAGGTTTTGTTGAATTTCTTTCAGACGTTTTGCTTGCTCTTTAGGGAGCTTTTTCAAACTATCTGCTTCATCAATTGTCTCTCCCATCGTGTCTGGAAATGCTTGTCTTGCAATCGCAAGCATTTCTTCATCAGGAATTACCACATCAACTATTTTTCTTGATGGTGCGATTCCGGTTCGTAAAAACTGACGATTTTTACGATTGTTCTTTAACTTCGGTTTTGATGGTATTGGATCTTCCATCATATCAACTTCCAATGCATTTTTGATTACACGAATAGATCCATATTTTTCAATCATTTTATCCATGTATTCATTATACATCTCTATCGCTTCTGCCCACTCAAAGAAATCATTATAACGCCGGCGTAATTTCTTTATAATAGTTGTGAGTTCGTCTTCAGCGAATGATCTTGAATAGTAATTATCACCGAAGTCATTGTAGACCGGATTAAAGAGCCATTCTGGAAATAAGTTGTCGTCAGCATCTTTGACCTGATTTAGCTCTTCTTCAATGTTGATCATATAATATAATCCTCCTTTCTTTCAGATTACCTATAAATAATATATGAATAAAAAAGAACCCACTAAACTTAAAGTTTAGTGGGTTCACAATAAAGTTACTTACGGTATCTTTCATATAACTCGTTTATATAATCATCTTCTAATTCTTCTGCTTCCATCTCATAAGCATCATAGACAAACTTTGAATAAAATTCATTAAATTTTACAATAGAATTACGAAAAGATACAATCAAGTATTTCGTAATACTATCTAAAATATGATGAATATCGTCGTTTGTTTTAATCCTATCCTCCGAAACTCCAATCACAACATAATTTTTAGATACGATTTCAATTTCGGTATCATCTCCTGTAACGATTAATAAAATTCCGGATAGGGGGTATAACAATTCGGTTTTACATAGAACTCCAACTGCGAATTGACCACTTGAAATTGCATTTCGTGTTCTAGAGTTCTCTGGAAAAGTTCGATTTACGTTCCGCAATACATCTGCAAGAGATAAATCGGTTATATCCAGATCTATCTGTGCGAAACTAATGTCTCGCACAGACTCCGGAAGAAAAGTTTTAACAAACTCTTGCTTCGTCGTAGTCATTATACTTTCACCTCCTTATTTTTCGTAATAGATGCCTTGGAATCCACTAGTTTTTAGCGTTTTATCGGCAGGTTTACAGTTTTTACATGTTAATTTTGTATACGTCTTCTTCTTATAGGTCGTTGTTGCCCATTGGAACTTAGGTTTCTTACAACCCATATTTTTTTTCTTTCCTTTGAATCCACCCTTCTTTTGAGAAACGTTCAATAGCTTAGGTAATCCCTTCATGCGTTTCAGTGTTTTTACACGACTAGGAAACAATGCTGCATTCCATCCAATTGTTTTTCCAGATTTCTCTGCAATTGTACGTTTTTTACATGCATTGCATTTAGCAATTGCTTTTTTCCTATTCTTTATCAATTTCTGAAGAGTTTTTTCATATTTTTTGTACATGGAGCTCTTTTTTCCCTTCTTAGTGGCTTTATACCCACGGGACATTGTAACTCCTTTCCATGTAATTGATGCAAAATAAACTGCAGTTTTATTCTTCTTTGGAAATTGTCCCTTTTTGACAGTCGCAATCTTCAATGACCATTTCCACGGTTTATACTTTTTCACATAATTATCACACCCGTAAGAGATATGCTTCTCAGCGCCTTTTCCTTCCTTATGTGATTCTAATTTGAATCCAGGGAATGGTTTTGTTCCACATTTATAAGTATTAACTTTATTAGGATCTGAATCATTGATTAAATTACCATTCTTATCGAGTTTCTTTCCTTTCTCAAGTGAAATCTGAACTCTCCAGGTTTTACTAGTTGCGTCCTTTGTTCTGAAAGTGTACCATTTCTTTACTAATTGCTTAAAGAATTTTCCGATACCTTGATTATATTGGTATGGAATATCGTAAGCATTAATACAAGAATTGATCTTCTTTGTAGAAAGTAATTTCTTCTTTCGACATTCCTTACATAGTAACTGCTGATATTTCGCAATAGTATTCAATCGTTTTAATTTCTTAATTCGATTTTTTGCCGATTTATAATTCTTATAAACACGACAATTCTCTTTACCGTCAGGATTTGTTTCGTCAATTATCCAAGCATTAGGATCCTTTCCTGCTTTACCTACAGAATTGTATATAAGACCAGCAAAATCTAAATTCTTTGGACGAATTGGATACTGTGATCCTTTTTTCATAGAAAACTTATATGTGCCAGGATTAATCTTTTTATTTTTCTTTATTTCAACGGTTATTGTAGAATTTGTAATCTTTTTCTTCTTAGAAGAATTATTGATATAAGATGCATAATTTTTACTACTTTTCACCATTGACAATTTTAACTTCTTTAACAAAGCTGCCCATGTTTTTACACCCAAAACTCTACCTGCTTGCGATGCTGCAAGTTTTGCGTTTGTATTAATATCTGGATTTTTCTTAATTGTTAACGTGGCTTTTCTCTTATTCACTGACACTTTAGAGAATGTACCAAGTTTTGACACAATTACTTCAGATACAGCAAATTGACAATAGTTAACTCTTGCAGGGTATGGAACTGATTGAATTTTTGAGCTATCTGGGAATGTAAATGTTACATTATATACTCCTTTTCGTATAGCTTTGTTATTTTTCATTGGAATATCGATTTGCTTAACATATGTCTCGACAACATCATCTTCCCTTTCTGTATCAATACCCCACACTATAGATGATGCTGTTAACCCTCTAAAGCATTCACTATAATTTCCATGTGCTGCACTATCGTGACGGATTACTGTAACAGTTGCGTTTCCACCAAGACCTCCAAATTTTTGTAAAATTGAAGATTGTGGAGGATAAGTATCATTAAATGTAATTCTCAATACCGCATTCTTGGTTCCAGATGATGTTATAAGTGATGCTGATATCTTTTCTGGAACTGCTGTAGATATCCATGGAGTTGTGAAAGTGTATGACATCTTTATTTCTTCTTCCGAATCTCCAATATCACTTGCTGGTTTTGTAGCTATTAATTCAATGGTATATGAACCATGATCAAGGTATTGTCCATCGCTTAAAAGCAAATATATTTGATTCGTTCTATCTGTAGATTCATCTTCAAACATTTCGATGTTTGATTCAGAAAGGCTCTTAAAGATCGGGAATACATCAAGTTGTTCTGTTGGATTCTCCGGATTTGGATGCACAATTTGCACATTCATGTTTCGAAGAACAGATTTCAACTGCTCCCTTTCAAATGTTACCAAAAGTCCAGCCGGGCTTGTAATTTCTTCTTCTGTTGTATGAGTAACTGGATTGAAAGAAATTACATTTAAAATATTTCCATAATTATGAAGAGATTGGTATAATTCAATATTATCGACCTGAATTGATTCATAAATACAGTCTGGTTTCCATGAAATGATAAATCTACCATGTTCTGCTCCAGGGAAGTCTAGCGATTCATCCAATGGAATATAAAGTCTTGTTATATATTTACTTCCATTGATCATCCTAGATTCAAACTCCCAGTAATCGATATTTTTATTGAAATAATCTCCCAGTGATTTGCCATCATAATATTTAATAGATTCGGTACCTGATTCTGATGTGATTATTTCATTTAGAGAGAACCCCGAATAACCTTTGAAGAATGAATTGTACATTGGCATTTCCCCGAAACTTACTACCAGATAAGGTTTCTGAACCAATTTCTCCCATCTATATTCTCCACTTGATTTATCTTTGATAAAAAACCATTGATCTGATGTGTTAATATCAATGTATTGATCACCCACATGAGTGTTCAAAAGAGTTTCGCTTAATCTCCAATTTGCAAGCAGAGTTGTCATAGCTGAATCGCTATTTGGGTCCGACTCTCCAGAATACGTGTCAGGCACACGAGACTCTTCTAATGGTTGTGGAATAGCTCCATATTTCTCTAAACTAACGCCAGAAATCGTTGGTAAATTACTTGTGATTTCGTAGTTCAAAGTTAATTTAGAAGCTGATAACCACATAGTTGTTTCATCTTCCTTTACAGAACGATAGTCAGCATTAGGATTATTAAACTTTAGTAAATAATCTCCTGATTCCATATCCATTCCGTCATCAATTGTAATGCTGAATGACGTTACGTCCCCAGTTGTTGGGAATATCGTACTCTTTTCTACAGATTTAAAGTATCCGTAATAATTATAGTCGCTGTAATCACTTTCTGTCTTTGGAATCTTTCTTATATTTACCTCAAGTGAACTATCCGGTTTTGAATCATCTGTGATGAAAAATTCTTTTGGAATTCCCTTTGACAGAGTTACATTAAATGTGTTATATGATGGCTTCGGAGCAGCGGATACTGTCCCAACCAGCCATTTCAATGTTTTTACCTTAAATTTAGGTGTATTAAATGCTGCATCTGGTGCAAGTGCCATCCAATTCCATTTCACATAATAGTTTCCAGCTGGTAGATTCATTATAAGTTCTTCTTTAGGATAAATAATGATTCCATTCATATTTAAGTTAGATGAGTATAGAATATCCCCTAATCGCAATGTTTGAAAATAATTAGTGAAATCTACGCCTGATTCTGAAATAACTTGATAGTTCGCGTAGTGTAATGCATTTTCATTACCTTTTTCGAATTCGATTTGAAGATATGGATGAGTAAATTCTACACCTGGTTCATCATCTGGGGAATGTAATGCTACACTTGTGATTGTTCCTGGAGATGAAGTCATGTAAGGAAGACTAACCGCTTTTGGTGTACTATACATCCATTGTGTAGTATCAGTCTCTGTTTTCGATCTCATTCTACAGTAAAAATCTCCACTGTGTGGTTTGTCAAGTTCAGAGCATTCCTTCCACATATACTCAATATTGGTATCCATTTCAGACTCATCTTCTTCATTTACAGTAGAAGTAGTTACCTTAACGAATTGATACCATTTCATAGGAACATTTCTACTATTTTTGAATTCATATTGTGTATAGATGTCATATAAGTGCTGATCTTTCTGTTCATCTGTAGTCCATGAAGAACAAAAGCTAGAACCTAATGTAGGAACTTCTTTGCCACTATAAAAGTTAACGGAAGCAATATCTTGACTAGGTTTTAATTTCGAATAAAAATAATTTCCCTTTGTATCATGGTATTGGCTTGGTACATATACTACTGATTTTAATGCAGATGAACTTGTTGATGAATTTATTGTCCATTTTGATCCTTTTACAGATGTTAACCATTTTCCATTTGCTCCACATGCTACGAATTTATTTGTGCAGAATGCAATATCACGAATTGCAAAACTTGCATCGGATTCTGCTTCTGTTGCTACAAATCCATCTTCTGTGTCTGCAATATACAATATTAAACCACTATCGCCAACTGCAATAATTTTATCTTCATGAGAAGTTATTGCAAATATACCCTTAGATACTGAAGTTTCTAATCTGGTAAATCCATCAGATAATTTATGACTATATAGAACAATTCCATTTGTTCCTACGATAAATATTGCAGAGGTGTCAATTGTTTCTTCATCTGCAACACCCGTTTCTTCTTCATCATCATCTGTAGGATCCGGCTCTTCTCCCGGAATTACTAACGAATTTTTGTGGTAGTATACATCTGTATAGTTGTTATTAAATCCTGTAATAACAGATTTCCATGTTTTCCCATCATCGCTAGATGTAATTACAGTTCCTCTATAACCAACAGCGATTAATGTTCCATCTGGAAGAATGGTTATACTGGTTAATGAATTTGTGGTGATCTTTTGATCAGCATTTTTATTCGAAACTCTGATTTCTCCATTTTCATCAATAGTTCCTACTAGAAGAACTCCATCATTACCAACAATAACAATCTTATTTGTCGAGAATACGATATAATCGTTTAATGACTTCGTTACTTTATCCGCAGTGGATATCCAGTATTCCATTAATGTTACAGGTTTTTCTAATGAATTATATGATGTTTTTGTTAGATCATCAAATTTCATAATTGCTCCATTCGCACACAGAACAATATAATTCTTTGAATTCTCGTGATAAAATACTTTATTTAATCCGTATTCATAACTGGTATCAAATCTATTCCAGTAACTTCCATCTTCACTGTACATAATGAATCTTTTATCAGTTGGCATTAAATACATGCCAAAGAAGTTACTTTCCTCGATTGACAAGAATTTATCTGAGTAGATAGTTTTCTTTGCTTCAGAATACAAATCGAGCGTAAAAGTTTTCAATAAAGATACGTCCATATCTTTCTGTAATGTGAGTTTTAAAGTATCGATTCCAACAACTTCTACATTCGTAATGGAATTAATTTGCTCTCTTAACATACATGGAAGCGAAACGGTCTTTTCCCATAACAGATATTGACCTGTATTTATATTTTCTACTTCATCATCATCTTCTTCACCATCTGTCTCATCTTCATCATCATCCAATACAGCAAGATCTATCCAGAACTGAAGGTTATAAACTCCACTTTGCAAAGTAGACCCTTCTTCAAGCATAAGTCTTACAACATATGGATTACTTAATTCTGATAAGAAATTTGTGTCATTAAATTCATTGCTATCGCTTAATGAAACAAAGGTGGTCTCTGATTCTTCACCATCTTCATCGATTAGACGGAATTCCACTTCTCGTAATACAGAAATTGGAATGTCCTCTGAAAATGTAACATCCAATGTTTGCATATCAACTACTGTAACATCCGTAATTTTTCCAAGCTTGTTAGATAAAAATGGTAAATTTCCAGTATACATAAAAGGATATAATGTAACGGATCCTTCTACGTTAGGTTCGTTTGAATAACTCATATTCATAACATATTCATCTGGAATAACTGTTGTATCAGATGATATTAATAAATCCATCATATGCGTAGTAGGAATTTCGATTAATCGTGTACTAAATGTGAAATTGTCTTTCAAATTACCTTCTTGATCTTTTATTGTAATATTGATATCTGTTAGATCATACTCCTCAATATAAGTATCATCATCTGGTCTTAGGATTATTTCTTTATAATATGATTCATCTTCAAAATTATTTGTCTTATCTATCTCTTTAAATGAGTCAGTTAGATCTCTTCCATCTTTTGTTTCTACTGATACATCATATTTTTCAAGATCTTCTCCATCATAGAACTCTGAAAATGTAATGATTAAAGCGTTTAATACTTTTCTTCTTTCAGTTCCATTTGATTCCGCAGGAGTTCTAAAGTATGAAGAAACATCATTAGAATCTGAATCCTTTATAGAAACTTTTAATGCATTGATAAAAGCTATATCAACTTCATCGTCAAATGCTATTGTTAATGTATCAATTGCAGGTTTTTCATATACACGGACCCACTGACCAATATAATCAGATACATTTCGTTTTGTTATTGGTATGATTTCGTCCGGATCGGCTGATGACAATAATTGAGCATCAAGTCCAATATAATCGGACGCATTATCATTTGTAATTTTAACAACGTCAAATTTCTCTACACACATATTATCAACTCGTGTTATATTAGGAAATTCAGTTGTTAAATATACAATGTTCATGCTCCAAACAATGTTTTCCGATCCATTTTCAGACTCAGTTTCATCTTCATCATCAATAGCATCGGCGTCTTTTGACAGTGTAAATATATATGTGTCTGATGTTACATCTTCACCGTCATCAACTTTTATAAAATATTTTTTCTGTTTAGCATCATCTGATATATCGACATTTGATTCACTCATTGACATAAACCAATCTGTTACGTCTACATTATCAGAATTCATTACTGCCAAAGATAATCCTTTTACCTCAGATGCATTTACTTCGGAATCAAAGGTTATTTCGATGGTATCTTTTGAATAAGTCCTAGCAGATTTTATTCCTCTAGAAATGCCTGATAACCCATTCGTATATACACATTGAGGCAGAAATGAAGTTTTAGGCCAGTTCCATGTTAAAGTATACTTGCCACTAGGAAGAATTACCCCATCAGATATCGATAATATGATTTCACTCACATATGTTATTTCTGTTCCTTCCGGTACACTCGGTGTTACGACCTCAGCCATTAAGATTGATCCAAAATATGAGCTCATATCAGTTCCCTTTATGGATCCGTCAGCATTTAATCCCTTATTAGTCATAATAGTATAAGATGATTCCCTCAGGGTTGATAATTCAGCAAGAGGATTGAATTTGATATGAAGTTTTTTATCCTTTATTTCCATATCTGAAATCTTAGGAGGTTCTGCTGTCATAAATGGTAAAGATACATCATTTACGAAATACTCTGTACCGTTATAAATGATTCCGATATTATAATCGTGTGCAGGAAGTGCCATTCCATCATTCAATGCTGCGTATGCGGTTGACGTTTCCTGTAATGGATAATGGATTTTATTTATCACGATATCTTTTTCAATTGCATCTTCATAATATCCAGTTTCAATTTCGTTATTATTTCCAATTCTGTTATAATAATTGGAATCCCGCATTGATTTGAACATGTTTGTGTAATCCCTAACATCTCCAGTTACTGGATCTTTTCTCTTAAGGAATATATTAGATTCATTCAGCATAGTTGTTAACTGTAACAATTCAAATGTGAATTTCAGTTTATCATATGATGTTTGTTGCACAGAAGCACCACATTCCAACTGCTCTGAATTAAGCATGAAACTAATCTTGCATGTTCCAGAATATGCGTATTGTAAAGTATGTCCATCTCCATCATCTATCGTTTCAGCTATAATAAAACGATAATCGCCTTCAGGTAAAATAGGTTGAGCCGGGTCTTCTTCATTTCTTGTACCCATTTTTGTAATGAGTTGAGTAACAGTCTCTGACTTCGTAAAGTCATTCGTGTCTTGAAGAGACTGGAATTGATTACTAAAATCAACTTCCATGATGGAAACCCCATCCTCATTTTCTGAAGTATAAATCGTACTAATGAAGACTTCACTCTTTTTCATCTTTTCAGATAAAACTGGGTTTTTTAATGTCATCTGTACAGTACTTGTATCAATTTGAGCAACTTCTTTTAGAGGGAATAGGATATAATCTAAACGGATTTGTCTTCTAAGATTTTTCATATATGAAAAATCCTTATCCCATTCGAACTTAACTACATAGTCTTCTCTATTTAACGGCTCTTTATTTGCGAATTCCAGTGTTGCATAATTTACATAAGTAACACCATTTTCTTCCGTTGTTTCAAGAATTGCTGTATCGATACTATTAAAACGATCTGTAAAGTTAAGATCTTCATTATATGCACTAACAATTCCAAATTTCGCATTATCAAATAAAGTCTTCTCTAATGGTGGACTAAACCACATAATCAAAGCATCTTCTCCATCCATGGTTTCTCCAAGCTTTGTAGCTGATACTTCATATAATAATGGATAAGTTGCACTCAAGTATGGAAGTTGAACTGCATTTTGATGTACCATATTTAGCGTTCCAGAATATTCTTTTTGGAATGTAAATGTATATAATCCAGCTGGAACTGTTCCGATTATTTCCAGCTCTAAAATATCAAAGAAATCCGTTCCAATATTCTTCAGAGCTGTTTGTAAATCTGTAAACTGATTTGTATAATCAACACCATCTTCATTTAGGATACTGAGGCTAAGCGTGTTAAATAATGCTAAAGATTCTTCTTCTCTTAATTGGATTTCTATTGATGATAAACTAATTGGCTTTGTAGATATAATCTCCCCTGATGCTCCTTCAAGATGTTCAATGTCAAATATATATCCATCTCCCTCAAGAGGACCATTGTACATAGTAAAGAGATATGATCCATATGTGATAGCATAACCGCCACCTAATTGAATATAGAAAGAAGTTACTTCTCTCAAGTCTTCAGGCCAGTCGTTTGCTTCATCAATTGATAAGAACCAATCAGTATAATCCACTTTATCCATTCCAACAAAACGGAAATCGAATTCTTCCAAAAGTTTTCTTGAAATAGATTCCTTTAAAGTAATCAATACTTTATTAATCGCTTTTTGTTCTGCTGTGGCTATTCTTGGGCACAAAGCAGTTGTAATATCCAAGAAGCACATATATTCAGATTCTCTAATACCGTTATCCATATGATAAAAAATGAATTGATATCTTCCGAATATTATATTTTTAGTATCAAGGATATCTAAGTTGAAGTTATTTCTAGGAATCTTTTCGGATTCCGGTGTTGATGGGCCGATATTATTTGATTTTTGAATTGTGCTAAAAATACGTGTAGCATCATTTCCACTAGGATCTAATACTTCTACTTTTAGATTTTCGAAGTAACTGTACTGCATCTTTTCTTCTAATTCAAAATATAATCGTCCAGTTCTTTTTGTTGTATCTAAAGATACAATTTCTGCAACTTTTATTGATGGAACTTTATATTCCAAGAAGATACTTCCAGAAATATCGTCCAAATATTTAACAATTCCAGCCCAAGAGAATTTTACAACATACTCTCCTCTTTCAATTTTCAAGTCATCGTCATCGATTAACTTTATCTTTAAACTTTTTACATATTTAATTCCTCTTAATTCAGTCGTTACCCTTTTCCAAGCAGTGTTATCCTCAAATTCATCAGATATATCAACACCATCACTTTTACGAATAACACTAAAAACTGCAATGTCGAGAAGATCCGTCTGTATGTTATTCTTGAATGTAAGTGTAAGTTCAGTTGTTCCTGAAACTGTAGCTGATATAACAGAACTTAATTCTGGAACATTATTCGTCATATATCCCAAATCTACGTCATAGCCATATATCGTCGTAGAAAGATTTCTATCAGAGATATCATTATCATATATGAATGATATCTGATATCTTCCAGCTGGAAATGAATCTTCATGATCCATCGGAATTTCAATTTCAGAAAACACGGATTGCTCGGCTTTCAATACATTTTCCAAAAGTTCAAAACGATCTGTAAAATCGGCGCCATCATTTTTTCTTTTGACATTGAATCTCGTTGAAAGCAAAAATTGACGAGATTGCGGTTCTGAAAATACTATGCGAATTTTAGAGATACTAATCTGCTCAATAAGATCAATAAAACCTTTTCTAGTTTCCATATACTGTAAAGATACTTTATGAGTCTCAAGTGTATCTCCTTTGAATTCCATTGTGAAATTATATTCTCCACTTTGAATCGTGTTATTATTGAGAATAAGTATATCAAATCTATCAGCAGTAGTTTGTCCAGGCTCCCAAATATTAGAATCCTCGATCGATGCCAATCGTTTACTGAAATCGATTCCTCCATACTGATCAAACAATGTGTATGTTGACATGTTTAATACACTTATGGGTTGTGGTTTCTTAAGCACAACAGTAATAACATCAATATTTGATTGATAAATCTCATCCACAACAGGAGTTAATTCAGAAACAATGTTTATACTTCCCATGTAATCATATTTACGATCACCATCTTCATCATGCCATAAAATGAAAGTATACGTTCCTTTTTCAATCTTATCGATATTAATAAGTGGGATCCCGAAGTGATCTGTTCTTTCAGTTGTTTCTCCGATTTTGAGATGAATAACCGTATCAAGGTTTCCAAATACATTGGTTGGATCAATTTCTGATCCATTTAATTCAATAATAACATTTTCTTTTGATAAAAAGTCATAAACATTTTCTGCTGAAGGGAGATCGAAATCGATAAACTTGTCTTCAAAAATGGAAAGATTTTCTAATGAATTGACAACCCAATTTACATTTATTTTTCCAATCAAATCTCTATAAATTGCCTCTTCCCAAGTCCATTTCAAAGTATAATTTCCCTTTTCCAAGGCATAATAATCTGTCAATAGTGGGATATCTAATTTTGTTACATATTGGATACCTGCTAAGGAATATGATGTTAATGCAATTTGATCTGCATTGAAATAATTTGTAATGTTTTTATTATCTCTATCTCTAATGATGAATCTATCTCCAGATTCTAACATCGTTTTTTCAAGATAATTGTCAAAAATAACTGATAATACTGTCTTTCCATCTGCATGAACACTTACATATGAGGATCCAATACTTGGAAAAACTGTAGACATGTAAGGAATCATCACGTTCTTTTTCTCAACAATAGAGAACGTGCGGCTTTTATAAAGACTCGTTAACCGAATATCATAATAACCTTTCGGTAGAGTCTTCTTTGATTTTAATTTAATATCAAACTCAGATATTTCTTCGCTATCGATAACTGATATAATATCTGTAAGATTTTCAAAATTGTCACTGAAGAATACATTTCCTTCATTAATAATAGAAAATTTCATCAGCATCATCATTTGCTTTGTCTGATAATGAGGATCTGATGCATTTTTTGGTTTAAATGAAACATGTAAAGTGTCCATTGCAGTTGCTTCTACAGTAGCAAATTCTACCCTGACATCTTCCATATAATTTGTATTAAACTGCCCACGATATATTTCAGTTCGTCCATTATATAAGATGAACACATAATTACCGGCAGTTAAACTTGTATTTTCTTTAAGACATAAATCAAACATGGAGGTCTCATTTAAATATCTCCAATCGTTTGATTCAGAGATGGATTTTAGCTTATCTGTCATATCAACATCATCAACAGTTAATAATTTGAAGCTAAGATATCGTAAATCTAATATCTCATGCGCTTTTGAAAAACTGATTCGCAATCTGTCGATAGTATATTGCTGAACAGATGTAACGTTAATACTAGCCATATTTCATCCTCCTTTTTTGTAATTTTATTGTAAAGTTATACCTCTATTTTTATAATATTCAGAGTGGGTTTTAAACCCACTCTGAATTTATTTTAGATTATAATTGCCGTTTTCATCGATTTCAAAGATTCCGTAATTCATTGCTACTTGTACGGTATCTTTATTTTCGAGTAACATTGTTAAATTATCCTTTTCTACGTTTGATGTAGATCTCTTCGATTTTTTGGAATTTTTATCTTTTTTAAATTCCACATCAAGATAATCTGCTAAAAGTCTTAGACCACTTTGCAGATCCCCGTCGAAATCATCAGGGAGAATGAAGATGAGATCTTCAATACGTAGAATCTTTTTAGGTAAAGTTATTGGTTCCATTTCAATAATTCCTCCCTTTGATTCTTATTGCAGTGTATTTTCAAGTGAAACATCTTTTAGAGCTTTGCCCCATTCTTCTGGAACTTCAGGAAATGAGAATCCATCGATGTTCACATATACAAATTCTGGATCCATAACATCTGAAACCATATCATTACATTTTTGGCTCATTTTGATAATCATTTCTATCTTTGAAATCAAATTCGAGTCCATGAAATTTTCGTATTCGTTTACAAAATCAATGTATCCCTGATGTCTGATCCTTTGAAGCGGAATAAAAATTCTTCCATTTTCAGCCAATTCATGTGCTGTAACCGAAAGATTAATTAGTCCAACTTTTCCATCATAATGCAATTCAAGAACTTCCTCTACTACATTATTTGGGTTCAATGTCTCTCCAAGAGTTTGTCGTTTAGTTACAACGACATTAATAATCTCCATAAGAGTAAACGGTGTGTGATGCAATTCAATACGATACCTTTTATGTGCTTCATAATCGGGCTTTAATTGACGAAATGCATCGCAGCTGTCCATGCCCATATGCTTTTTTAGAAATGCCACGTACTCTCGATACTCCGGAGATTTACGAACCATGTTCTTGATCATTGTGCAATATTTAAATCTTTCTTTGTTGTTTTTTAAATCATAAACGGGTCTTTCTGGCTTCTCATCTATGGTGATATCCATGATCCGTTTCGGTCTTTCTTGATATTTCTTCTTATTCAAGTCTTTATATAGAATCATTGCGAATCACCTTCCTCTTCAAATAATAATTCCATAATATCGTCATCTGTAACATCTCCTTCATAATCTTCAGGAAATGGCTCTTCGTCTGGATCATCTTCAAATTTTCCTATTGTCTCTCCTTCTGGAATATCTCTTCCATTAAAACGATAATAATCTTCAACCGATTCAAAATCGAATGGAACTAATTTCCTCTTATATTTTATACATTTCTCCACAATAGAATCAAAAGTCTCTCCACCATACAGTGTAACAGATTTTGGAACATGAATAAATGTGAAGTCTTTTTTATAAAATAATTCCTTTACAATGTTTTCTGTAATACATAATGAAAAATAATGAGTTCCATGTTTGGACCTCACTATTAAGTCATAAACTCTTTCTGTTTCTGCATTTTCTATATATGTGACAGTAATATCCGGACTAAAATGGTTTTGATAATCAAAGCTCTTTATATGTCCTTGTGAGAATGTAAAATGTGGGTATTCATCAGGGAATACCCAATTAATCGGCATTCTGTCTTTTAATGTCATGTATAAATTGAATATATCAGAAATAAATTCTGGCCGTAAAGACGGCACAAAGAGCGTGACGTATTTTGGTTGAAAACTCTTTATAAAGTTATAAGCATGTAGAAAACATCCAGGAGTTAGTAAAATCATATCAAGTTCGCACTTTAAAGAATCTGACATGATAAATATTGATGGATTATCAACACTTTGATTTTGAAGTGGTTGCTTCATTCTTCCGACATATCTTACATGTTCGTCTAACTTCATTTCACGATCTCCTTTCACCTATTTTTCTATTAGTATAGTGTTGTGGGGATTAATTAATAGCTTATCTTCCCCGGAACAAAGCGATTAATAATGACTTTTAAGAAAGGAGAAATATTATGAAAATAAGATTTCTTGATATATTTAAGAAAGAACGTAAAAAACCGAGTGAATCGATCGGCGATATGATAATAAAAATCGATGCTTTAAATGAGTTACGTTCTGTACAATATTTGATAGAAAAATTGGAAAAAGAAAGAAAAGAAATTCCACAATTAAATGAACGTACTAAGGAATTGATTGCATCTCAGTACAAAGCTACTTTTAATGAAGCAATTGATGACATTGAGAAAGAATTAAAAGAATCTGGATTTATATGGCATGCAGCCAATGTATATGGTGATTATGAACCATGGGAAAGCTTATCTAAATTTTTCAGAGATATCATGGAGTATTGTGGAGAAGCTCATGATAAGCAAGAAAAAATAGATAAATTAAAAGAAAAAGAAAAGACTTTGAAAGAAAGTTTAGGAATTAAATAGAAAGGAGGTAACATTGAAATGAATGACTACACATATTCGTCAGAGGTTTTCTTTAATGAATTATTAAGAATCTCTACTGGGTTTATATGGAAAAATCCTGTTCTTGCAACAAAAAATGAATCTGCAGACCAAGTCGTTTATGTTGAGCAGTATATTTTGGCAAGACAAAATAGATTAACATTTCATATAGTAGATCAGTTTGCCGAAGAAGTTCTTCAATCTTTGGGATTGACAGAAGAAGAAGTTACTCGGTGTATGGATGATAGAGATGAGATTCCTATTCCATTACGAGACATATGCCTACAAAGACAAATAGAATGGACAATTACAAACTACAATGAGCCTAATAATTACTATAGAATGCTTCATGGCCTTCCTGATAAAGAAGACACTGACTTTTTCTATAATGTGGAATACCCAGATATCAGTGATTCGACAACACCGATTCATTTATTAGATTCATCTCAAATTTATGCATTGGAAGCTAAAGGTTTGATAGATAAACTAATAAAAGAAAATCCTAAAAAGAAGTACTTGAAACATTTGACTGATCGAAAAATTGACATTTATACAGCTAGGAATAGCGATCCATTTTCAATTCTATGGATTAGTGATTCTACTTATAATTCATTATTATCAGATTTTTTAGAGACGTATAAAGAATGTCGAACTATGATTGTTAACATTTTCTATCAGAAAATTATGGTATCAAATAATTCTGATTATATCGGATTTGTAGGATTGATGATTCTATTTCAGACACTACTACAGATGCATCGAAAGTTTCTTGACACCGATATTACAAGAGATTTTTATGATGAGGACTCTCTCCGACTTGTATATGACAGTTATGATGTTCCATATTACGCATCAATTCCGATAGAATACCATAAAAGAATTGTGAAAAATATCAATATTTTAATCTCTCATAAGGGTAGTACTAGAGTATTCTACGATTTATTTGATATTTTTGATTTTGACGGGATGGCTATCTTTGAATTTTATATGATGAAAGTTCATCGATTTAGGGATGGTAAGCCAGTATTTTCAAAGAATGAAGATGGCTCGTACAACTTGAGAGAAATGTATGATATTATGTTCAGTAAGGTTCAGTTGTACAATGATCCTACATCTGAAATGGTATTGCCGAAGAATCATATCAAATATGAAGATCTTATTCGTAATGATCCATATTGGATTAATGACAAGGATCTTTTAGATAAGATTTACTCGGAAGAGTTTAACTACATGGAATCAAAATATCTTGGTATTCAAACTACATTTAATCTCATGAAGATTATTTATGAGTCTTCATACTATCTAAAGATGATTTTAGATAATAAGGAATTATTGTCGACAACTGCCGTATATAATAACGGAACCCACTCAAATATAAATATATTTGATTTAGTTGTGTATCTTTGTGCATTAATTGTAAAGAAGAACGGATTCGAAGGAAATATCCCAACAGATATCCATGAGATAGGCAGTGTTATGGGTTTTAACTTTAAATTAGATCTGAAGATATTAAAAGAAAATATTAGCGCAAATGATTACACAAAAAATGATCCAGAGCTTTTAAGATTGCTCGAAACGATGACAGTTGATTCTCTTTCGTCTGTCAAGAAGGTTTATGATAATTTAACTTCTCTCAGATATTATCTAACAAAGAAAATGGCTGATACAGATAACGTTGAGGTGTACTGGGCATATTATGAATTATATCAAACAATTCTTCATTCTGAATATATTGAAAGCACATTTCAAAAGTCAAATGGAGAAACAGCCACAAGTTTTGCAGATATGTTAAAAGATTGCAATTCTGATTTATACAACAGACTACAAACTTTAGATATGGGAGATATTGGTAATGAAATATCCGACAATCTTTATCTGTTAAAAAGCTCATGTTCATCATTGACACATATCCAGTATGCTGATAGCATTAACATTGATACAATTATAGAGTATTTATTTAAGTTATTAGATTTCTTTAAATCTGCAAAAGCAGATCTTACCGGATACGAAATCGTTTATTCATTGATATCTTCATGTGAAAATATCAATAAGATCATGGATGTTATTGTAAGAATTTTCGATGATCACACATCAGATCCACAATACTCTATTATTGATGAATTATCTGATATTATTATGATTTATCGAGAAAAACAGAGTTTATTAGATCGCTATAAATTAATCGATGAAATGAAGTATGAATGGCATTCTCAAATACTATATGATATCATTGATTATTTAGAGGATCTTTTGAACATGATATCTGAAACTGTATATGATTTATCATCTACACAAGAATTCATTGAGGAATTACGGGCAGTGGAAATCTTTTTACCTAACGGAGATCCGCTGAATTTTAAAGATGAACTTATTCCTTTATATGACGAAGTCAAAGAGATTTTAAAGTTTATTATATCTGATGAGCATTTGTTATTTGACGATCTTCGTAAAATTACTGAGAGACTCGGCAAAGATTTATCATCGGAAGAAAAAATTCAATGGATGATACGCGTTACACTTGCGGAGTATAGTAGGAACAAGTCGATGTACACTACAAATGATTCAGTAAATGATATTATTTCAACATTTGAATATGATGAAAATCTTTGTATTTTAGATATGATTATTGCAATATATAAAGAGAAGATGAATCTTCCAGACGATTGGAATTCTGAATCATTGGTTGAATTGATAAAAGAATCCATGAAAGTTGGAAAATCAGAATTTGTGCAGAAAGATAATTTATTTGACGCCTCAGCGTATCTTTTATATGAAGATATTCGTGATAATTATATCGAATATTTAGATAAAATACTTGAAAAGATAGCTTATTACTATATAGAAGACCATGCTGCATTTAGGGATATTCTTTCAGTAGTGGATAAATTTGATAAAAAATCATCTGGATATTCACAATACGGTTATATTGACAGCATTGCTAATACTATAAAAATGAGAGAATCGACAGCAGTACTTACAGACGATATTATTCTCAGAAAGAATGAAACTTTTGAGGATTAGATGAATATAATTCTCGATAACATTAATGTAAATATCTTTTGAAATTAAAAATTGAAAAGGAGGATATACAATGAGTCAAGTTAAAAGTAAGATTTTAACAGATTATATGCCACTTTGCGACTCTATTCAATCTGCAAATACAGATTCTGGTGCTTCGCAAATTCCTGGATACAAAGGAATTTTATATGAGGTAACCGGACATGATTGCTATGGAAATAACATTTTAAAGAAAGTTGGCGAAAACACAGTAGTGGTCGGTGGAGCGATCGCATCTTTGGAGAAATTATGCGGGGTTGCCGCAAATTGGAAACCAAAAACTTTGAATGAGATCCTTGGAATCAATCCAGAAATTACCGGAAGTAATGCGTCTACTACTATTGCACTTTTTGGTGTAGGAACAGGCGGTTCTGGACTGGAGTTTGGATCAATTGTTGAGAAAGATGTTAAGAGACATGACATCCCTAACATGATTCCACTTCGTTCCGGTGCTACTTTAACAGGGGATGATGCAGATCTTTATTACTTTAAGAAGGATAAGGGCGACGGCACATTTGATTGGTATCTAAAAGAATTCGCAGTTCAGCCTAATATTAAGACATGTTGGAAAGACGCTGCTGATGATGATTCTGATGGAACCGAAGTTACGGATGACATTTACGATAGTAAGAGAACAGAGAACTTGCAGACTTTTGCAGAATTCATTCTTGATTTCAACACAAAAGATGTTCGTGAGTATTATGAATCCATTGGTGCAATGGATCAGGCTCGTTATAACTCTATTGGACTATTCCTTGGAGATAAAGTGCAGCAGCCAGATGGATCATATGAATACACAAACGTGAGATTATTCTCTTATCTTAACATTGACAACAAATCCGTGAAGATTAAAACGGCATCTCAGTATGTTTACAGAGTACTATCTCTGGTATAATCAATACAAAAAGACAAATAAAAAAGAACCACAAGGATATTCCTTGTGGTTCTTAATCTTTTCATCCGTCACTTTATTCATATATTATTCATTTGAGTAAACACAAGAGTTTACTTCATCTCTGACTCCTTTAAATAAAAATTGAATCAAATCAAAATTTACTTCAAGGAGGATTATGTCATATGTTTTATGATTATAATGATCGCAATCGCAATTTGATGGTTTTCGAAGAACGGGACCCATCTAAAGCAATTATACCAGGAGTGACGGATAGAGTGTCACCCAGTGCTGCAACACTGGGTGGCCATGGTCGGGTTATTATTATCGGTAACCCTGCCGACATCCGTAATGTTGAAAAAGCGTGCAATCGCTACTTCAACAAGGTACCTTTTTAGTACCGCACCCTTAAAAAGGTTTACATAAATGTTAGGGATGCATTAATTTTTCATCTGAAGAAGAATACGTGATTTTTCAAGTAAAACCTTTTACCACGCAATTCTTCTTTTTTTGTTTTCGCAATTCTTTAAAGCCTAAAACTTATATATAAAAAGCCAAACTAGAAGTGAGGTGAACAAATTATGGCAAAAATCGTGACAAAAGAACAAAAAGAAGAACTTCTTGCATTGAGACAAGAAGAACTTACAGTTTCTTTAATTTCACAATTATTTGGGAAAACTACTACGAAAAAAGATGGACAGTTTGTTATAAATCCTCCGAAATTTGATGTTCGATCTAAATTACATCTAAAGAAAGGAGAATACATCAATCAAAAAGATGTTGATACAACAGTTGGTAGTTTTCTATTCAATAAGATTATGATCGAGGGAATGCTTGAATCAATTATACCAGATGGATATTACAATGAGGTTATCGATAAAAAAGGTTTCGGTAAATTAGTTGATTTACTGTCTGAAGCATTAATGATGGAAAAGATTCCAGTAGATCCAGTGTTAATTAAATGGCTGAAGCAATATGAATTTTATGGTATGAAATGTTGTACCATATTTTCTCCTTCTTATTCAGAAGGTTTATTGAGGCAAAATGCTTCTGTTAAGAAAGAGAAAGAAAGACTTTTAAAGCAATCCGCCGGAAACGTAAAAGAAATGACGGATATAGAAGATTCATTAGTTGCATCTTCTAGAAAGATATTGAAGGACGATACCGGAATGACTTTATTTGATTCAGGTGCACGTGGATCGTTCGATAACGATTATAAGAATATGAATCTTATGTTAGGACCTGTTGCAGTTCCTGGTAAAGATGGTGAATTCGATATGGTTACTTCTAATTATATTGAAGGACTTCAAAAGAAAGATCTTGTTGCTTCTGGAAATAGTGTTGTTAATAGTGCTTATCCAAAAGCATGTGGAACAAGAGATTCTGGTTATTTGACAAAACAGTATTATGCTGCGTATCAATCAATTCAAATTGATGAAGATGGTACTGATTGTGGATCAAAAATGGGTCTTGAAATGGTTATCACGTCTGGAAACATTGAGAAGTATTATTATCAATACATCATATTAGAAAATGGAGGATACGATCTTCTCACCCCAGATAATGCATCAAAGTATCTAAATAAAAAAGTGAAACTAAGATCGCCAATGTTCTGTAAGAGTGATAAAATTTGTAGTATATGTGCAGGAAGAAGATTCTATATTATGGGAATTAAAAATATAGGTCTAACAACCGGTCGTATTACCAATACTCTTTTAAATGCATCTATGAAGAACTTCCATAATGCAAAACTGAAGTTTGATGATGTGAATATTGATGATTTATTAATTTAATTGAAAGGAGATTACCATTTATGGATGGAATACTATGTCAATTAGATAGTATGTATATCACTACAGAAGCAGTGGTTGTAGACAGAGATCTCAATGACAGTAAGTTTCGAATGACAATGAAAAAGATAGGTAAAGTTGTTTCTGATTTCATTGGAACTATCATAAAAATGGCTACAACTTTAATTAGTAAAATTAAAGGATTATACCATGAAGCAAATAAACAAATTGATGCAGCGAGATCAAGTGTTTCTGTGATTGATAAATACAATTATGTTGCAGCTGCAACTAGAGCAAGTGAAATTATCGATGAGTATTTTGGTTTATTAACAAAACTGAGAGCTCTCGATCACGAAATCAATAAAAATACCAGTGCTCTTGATTCCATTAAGCAAGGAATGAAGGAAAATGCAATAGGTAGAGGAAAGAATAAAGAATCTAAACGTGATATGCTTGAAGAGGTTATTTTCTATCTAGGAAAAGCTGATGAATGCAAGGAAGCTTTAGATGATCTCATTCAAAAGACGAGTAGAGATATCCCTATAAATAATCCAAGAAGATATTCGTTAGATTTTATTAAGAAAGAAATTAATGTAACTTTCACTGCTAAGATTAAAATGTTAGAAGATCTTAAAAAACAATTGGAAATAACTAAATCGATGTATGATGATCGTAATTTTGTTTATCGAAAGATGCATTCTGAGGATATCAGAAGAAATCAAACAATCTTGGCTCATGCCGGAAGTTTAATCCGACAAACTGAAGAATTTAGGCATTTATACATTAAACTTCTTAGTCAAGTTGATGGAGTGAATATTTCTGACGAAAACGATGATTAAATAAAAACCAGTTCCTATATTGATAGGAACTGGTTTGTTTTACATAAAACTCCTTACTAGATATTTATTAGTCTTTTTCTTTCCGCATTGTGAACATATATAAGAATCCTTTCTCCATTCAAATCCAGAATAATCTAATCCATATTGTGTTGAATCTTTAACATATTTATGATTACAGTCTTTTTTATTTTTTATATTTTTAATTAATTCTTTTAGCATACATTATCGTCCTCCTTACGTTAATGTCGGATTTTCTATTAGATTTCTAACACCAATGTAAATGCCAAATTATTAAAGGAGGTGAAAAATATGGCAGCGACAAAATATATGTCATTAGATAACTTTAAAGCCGCAAAAAAAATGTTAGAGCACAAAATCAAAAACGACATTTCGAATGAAATTGAAAATGCACTTGAAATCCCAAGTGAAGCAATTGAAGAAATTGGTCAAGAGATTAACGATCTTGTACTGGATAATGAAAAAGAAGTACAATGGTTAGAGACATTATCTGAAGAGCATGAAGAATTTGAAACTAATTTAATTGAATTGGATTCAGATGTTAATAACATGCGTTTATTTACATTTTTCTCTTTCCTTTTAAACGTTATTTTCTTTATCGTTATTCTCATGGGTGGAATATTCTGATGGAGGTGATAATATGAAATACCTATTGATTTGGTACGATCAGGAATCAGAAAAGGCAAGAGATCATGTCGATGCGAGCAGTGTAGAAGAAGCAAAAAGTAAAGGGTATATTAAGTATAATGGAAATCCCCCTGCTCCATTGGTATCTGTCGTTCCGGAAGGAGGGAAATAAATGGTATTGAAAGTTATAAGTATCACCATCTGGATTTCCTTGTTATTTCTTGGTGTCACATGGGTGTTATTTCGGAAAATCCTTCCGAAATATAAAATTACTGTATCTGAAGTAACATTAAGCGAATTATTGATTGCATTGAATGCAATGATCAATACTGAATTAGATTTATGGAAAGATGATGTATTTAATGATAATAAAGGAGTTGCTAATAATAGTCAATATGAAAATTATTATCATGAAATATGTGGAAAGATCTTAGATTCCATTTCTCCAATATTCTATGACAATATTGAAAAATATATTACATCAGAAGCAGTTGTTAGTATTATTGGTAGGAAAGTTAAAAACTTCTTAAACACATATGTGAAGGAGCCTTTTCCAGATCCTACTGAAAAGATGCTTTTTGATGAGCAGAAATGAAAATATAGGGATACCGATTCAACATATGAGGTATCCCTCTATTATTACGTTTTTAATAACTTCTAAACATTAAAATAAAACCTGATACCCCCAATCATATAAATCGAAATGGATAAAGACGTTTAACGTCTTTATCCATTTCACTCCCTTCTAACTTAAACAAAAAAAGATGATAAAGCGGAAATGCTTTATCATCTTTGTATTTTTTGTGCAGTTGCTATTAAATGTTATTGAATTGATAGAATGCTGCAGCTTCATCCTTAAATGGAACCGTTTCCATGTTAATCTTTCCATTAATTCTACTAATGTAAAGATTATATCTTGGATTTAGGCATTTACAGAATTCCTTAGAGAAATACTCTCCAATTATACGGAAAATGTTTAATACATCTCCATCGAAATCAGCATTAAATGGGCCAAGAGTGTTACTTGGAATTGTCAAGGTTTTATTTGATATCTCATTTGTAACATGTGCAACGCGCATCATTTGGAAACTACCTTGATTAATGCAAGGATTTCTACATACTAATGTCCACATATACTTCTTACACTTTTTATCAGTCACCATATAGTTCATGATATTATAAAAGTTCTTGTCAAAACGAACAGTTCCGCGATTCCATGCCTTCGACGCTTCAATAATCGTACAGTTATGAATTTTACTATAAAAGTTAATCAGTTCACTACGGTATAATTCCATGAAGGTAGAATAAGCCATAACAATTTCATCTGCACGTAAATATCCAGAACTTGGAATAATAATATTACGAGCAGAATAATTGTAACGCCCGCCAACTACTCTTGACATGATAATACCTTGTTTCTTCATGAGACTATTATATACATCAGTAAATACTTCACGAATTTCTTTTTGAATCGCATATAGCTGCATATTGATTGTAGGCATTTTCTCAACATAATCTTCTTTATCGATTCCATTAATGAAGTTACTAATACGAATCATAGCCCCATAGCATGTATTTACTTTTAGTTTGAAAAGTTTACTCCCTTTCTCTCCAGGAAGCTCTGTTCTTAATAATGCTGTATAAACAGGAATGCATGATGTAAAAATGTTGAACAAGTCGTCTTTTAATTCCTTATATGCTTTCTGTTTTGATTTTGGTCTTTTTCTCTCATAATATTCCAAAACTTCTAAAAGATTATCTGGATTACTGAGCCAAACCATTCCCTTATGCATAAAAGGATGTTTTTTGAGTTGAGCTAGTTCTTTATCTGTAAATTCAACTTTCCCGTCTTCATCATAAGTCACTTCCAGGATTTTGTCTAATACAAAATCCTCGTCCTGTTTTCCTAATGTTGCTAATAACTTCTGATCATAAATTGGAGAGATAATCTTAAACTTATCAAGAATAATCCATCCAAATTTGGTAAGATCGATATCTGTGTATTCTACAGTAGATCCACACCGATCGCATATTTTACCTAAATACATCTTACCGGTATATTTTTTACATTTACATGAATATCTTTCTGCAAAAGCGGCGTCATCTCCAAAATCCGTTCCAAAGAACTCTGATTGCAAACCATCATAGACTTTTTCTGTTTTCTTAGAAAACTTGTCAACCTTCTTATGGAATGCTTCTGGACTTTGTAATCTGATACCCTTTTCTTCTAAGATATCTGTCATACATTCCAAATCAAGATTTAATTTCTCGATTTGAACATTTTGGATACTAGTTCCAAACATTTGATCACTCCTTCTTTTTTATTATTTACCCAATTGATATTTAACGGTAGAAACGGCTTACTTTTATAGATACACAGTCATCATCAATATGGTTTCCATTTACATCCTTAGCTCCAGTTAAAAAAGATGCTAAATTCTCAGATGCAATTACAACTGAAGCATATTCCATCATAATTCGAAGACCTGTGTTGATATCAACTTCATAAATAGATTCACCTAAGTTCTTTGGAAGTTTTTGTGCAGGATACGAATCTCCATCATATGTAAATCCGGTATGATTTATTCCAATTTGAGTGAATCCCATATCATCTTCATGCGGAATATATAATGATATTCCACCAAAGCCATCGTCTGATTTATGTTTTTTGTGCTTCATATCAATATAAATTGGTTTTTGATGAATCATTTCATTTTTTGAATAATGCAGAACGTCATATAAACTATCTTTATGATCCCACTGATCGCTTTCTAGATGAACAGTATTTCCTTTGAGATCAATAAATTCATTTATAATATGAATTATCTGCTTTTCAGTATTTAATGGTTCTGATAATATGTCTTTTATATTAACCATATAGAAACCTCCTTTCTATTATTAATAAATTATTCAATTCAAAATAACACTTTATAACTTCTACTTTTGAATAATATACTTATCCTTAAAAATATAACAAATTTATAATTATAAAAAGGAGGAATGTGTATATGTATTATACAGAAAGTGATTTATATAAACATATGAATCGTGTAATGGAATCGTCATATGAATTAGCGATTGAAGCAAAATTAACTGCTGCTGAAAGGAAAGCTCTTCCAGATGACGCTTTCGGATTACCAAAATTAAGAAAATATCCATTAATTACAAAAGATGAGAATGGAAATTATGACTGGAGTCACTTAAAAGATGCGATTGCATATTTTCATACATGTAAGGACGAAGCCCAGAAAAGAGAACTTGCAGGAAACATTGCAAAAGTTATTAAAAAGTATAAAGTTGACATTACCATCAATCCGAATAATAAAATTCGAAACTATGCTAATTTCGATTAATGCTCATTTCTGTGAAACACTGTCCTATGTGACAGATGACAGGTGACACTTTAATTCGACTTTTATCTATTCTTTCTTTTTTATTACAAAAAAAGAACCGTACTCGTAAAAAGTACGGTTCTTTTGTGGTCATATTTATTTTACTGACACACCTTACACACTTTTTCACATCTTTGATTTTAATCGAATATTGCTGGTATACTTTTTACTTTTCTAAAAAAACATAAGTTAGAAAAAAGTGTGTCAAGTATGTAAGTTACTTTTTGGAAACTTTCCTATTGACTTTAAAAACTCTTCGAGATTCAAGAATCCTCCAGGATGTTTCCTTTCGCTCTCTATTAATTCCTCTGGAGTTCCATAATCAGACCATGATTTCTTTGGAAACATTCCATGCCATTTACCAGTGTAACATTCACAACACATTATCTTTTCATCGGTTTTCTGATTTGTATTGACATTGAAAGTATGAATCCAATAATTTCCTCCACATGCGGTATTGTCTACACAACCACATTTCTCACATATAAAACAAGGCATTTATTCTTCCTCCTCAGTTGAAGACTGATAAGTATCAGATAAATTATATTGCCGGTCATCAATTATTTTCTCTTGATCCCCTTTTACTAGCTTATATGCAATAGATTTCATTGGTTCTCTATAGTCTATGATCACCTTATCTACCTCAATGTATTCGAGAAAAGATAAATCAATTAAGCTTAAATCATAACAGTCAAAGAAGTAGTATTTTTCATTATATTTCTTTGTTGGAAGAAGCACTACCTTAGCGTTTTTAATTCTTTTCTGATTATCTGAAAGATATACATATACTTTCTCTTTTAATCGAAGATCGAGATCATATAAATTTTTATTCCTTGATATTAAAATTTCCTCGGCAACGTCTTTAGTATTTCTATCACTAGTTAACATTTTAAGGGCAGTTTCATTTTTGCAAATTGTAACTGTTCCGTCTACATTAGATGATAAAATAAATCCATTATTTCTGGCTATGGCAATGAGATCATCCCATTTAGAATCAGATTCATTCATCAGTGCTTTATCTATTTTATTATTATAAATTATCATAAAACACACCTCCAAATTATAAAATAATAATAAAAAATAAAGAAGGGAGCGTATTAGGCTCCCTTCTTTATTGATTAGTTATAGTAAATTCTACTTAGAAATTCCCAGAAAATATTGATCGGATATTTGGCTTAAATACTGGCATGGGTTCCATTTTGAACTTGTTTTTTTCATGCATAACTCGAATTTTTTCGGCGATCTCCGGATCGATTCCACCTGTTCCTATCCTAATGTACTGATCAAGAATAGCATATGAAAATCCGATATTCTCTTCGTCACTTTTTCCACATAAGCCATCTGATGGGGTTTTCTCTACAAGTTCTGCCGGCACTCCGAGATATTTTCCGATTTTAATAACTTCTGTTACAGTAAGCCTTGCTAGCGGAGAATAATCTCCAACACTGTCACCATATCTTGTAGAATATCCAATGTAGTCCTCAGACAAATTGCAAGTGTTCATTACTCTTCCACCTACTGTCTGAGAAACTGCATATAAAACACTCATGCGAAGTCTGGCAGGGAAATTTATAATTGCTTGCTCAGACATTTCATAAGCGTTCTTCCAAACTTTCCCAAGACCTTTTTCAATATCAGAGACCGCTGTATTGTAAACATTCCCGATATTAACTTCGACTAAAGGAATTTCGAGCATTTTTGCAACATTTTTAGCATCGTCAATATCGGATTGAATACCATTAGGCATACTTACACCAACAACTCTATGATTACCAAGCGCTCTTGCGCATAAACTTGCAACAACTGTGCTATCTTTTCCACCAGAAATTCCGATTACGGCTCTGCATCCTCTTCCGTTTTCTTCAAACCAATCCTGAATTGCAGTTATACATTGATTAGTTACTTCTGCTACTTTAAAATCATACCGACGTCCCATTAAAAAGCACCTCCATTTAAAATATTACGGATTTCATTTACGTTAGTTTCTTTAACGATCTTTCCATCTAAGAAAATTGTTTGAAGAAGATTTGTTCCATCAGCTTCTGCTGCAGCTACTATGTTCCAATCATGACCATCTGTAAATGAAAGATTTCCAGATTCATCGGCTGTTACAATACAGCATCCTTTTTGAGATTTCTTAAATCCTCCATCTTTTGGATTTTTGAATATTGGAGTAGGTATTCCATATATCTCACAATAGGTTGCCTTAATGCAACTGCTGAAAGTGTCTCTGGTAAATGGCTTCAAAATATTTGTTATAATTTTAACCTCTTCTTCAGTTTCTGGATTTATTCCCTTAACAATAGTATTTTCTTCGACACATTGGAATGAGAAGGAACCAACACCAAGAGCAACATTGCTGCAAGCAAATCCATTATTCATAAGAATTTTGTAAATTTCTTTGCATCTCTGAATTGTAATAGAATCCCCATAAATTGCTTTAACATGTGGATCAAGTACTTTATATCCTTTGGAATTTACGGTTCCGCCGAAGATGTCCCAGAGTTTGAATACTGTCTCTGTTACTACTTCAATGCAGTCTCCACTGTCTCCTCTCATTAACATACATCCATCGTGTGCTAAGATATCTTCTTTGATCTCAGGGAGGATGTTGTTTATAATATTCCAATAGTCATAGCTATCAAGCACTGCACTAAATGATGTATGTGGATAGATATCTCTTAAAAGCCTTACAAGAAGAGTTTTCTCGTCTCCATCTACTGCATAATTTGAACACATTACGCTATGTTCTGTACTAGGACTCCCGAAAGCAACTGGTTCTTTTGTGCAATCACAATTATAGACCTTTTCCAGATAAGGAATAGTTGGAACTGTAGCTGTGTTTAAGAAAGACATGCACCATCCAGCACCAGCTTTAATTGCTGATTCTGTGCATTCTTCTCCACGGAAGTCGAATGCACCAAGAGCTTTTGCTCTTGGAATATCATCATCACATGTTAAATGATAATACATATTAACAATTTCACGATAAGTATGACCAACAGTTGCCGCTAACATTGGATGCCACATTTCTGCACTAATTACGCTTTCTAATGCCTGTGGTAACCAAGCAAAATCACTAAGTGTATTTGTAATTCCAAACATTGGTACATGCATTGGAACAATTGTACCTTCTTTTAAGGCAACGATCTGAATAGGGAGATATCCAAGGTGATGGAGCTTTCTAATCTTTTCAACATTGTAAGTTCCTTTCCCAAGAGAATTGTCCATGATTCTCGTATATTGCGCAATACATTCATTCTCATCCATATTGAAGAAATTTTTATTGAAATATTCTATCAAGAATTCTTTAATAAATCCCTGAAGACCAAACATAACAACATTTGGCCACATGTCCACCCGAGACATTCTCGGTGTAAAATAAGAAACGGATTTTGTAATTCCTTTCGGAAGCATTTCGGCGTGCACTGCTTTGTAAAAATCACAAAGTAACATTGCATTCATATTAATCATGATTAAACTACCTCCACTTTTTCATGTTTTTCTGTAAAGATACTGTTTGTAGTATAAACTCTGTCAATTAATCCATTATATTTAGCAATCGGCGAAACGGTTTCCCCAGATTTTTCGTCTTTCTTTGGAAGAATCAGGGTATTTTCACAGTGAGAAACATAAAGGAAAATATGGTTTGCACCAAGTTCTTTTAGTCTTTTTGCAGAGAAATAAAATGTTCCTCCGGCACTACATATATCATCGACGATCAAAATATTTTTTCCTGCGATATGGTTTAAATTTCCGCTTACATCAAGCGATAAAATTTGTCCAGTCGCCCAATCACGCTTTTTAACTCCGAAAGTAAATGGACGCTCATTTAAGATACTGGAATATCTTTTCATCGCACCTTCATCTGGGAAGAAATATGAATCAATTTCAATATTGAAAGATTCTGGAATTTTTGCATTAATTACCTCAGATATAATCTTTTCCGGTGTTATAACCACACATCTGTTAAACAATGCCTCGGATACGTATGAATGCGGATCAAATACGCTAATACGATTGATTGGTAACTGATTGATAATATCAGCGAACCACTTTAATGTAAACACTTCAGAAACATTCTTTGTTCTATCCATTCTAGCATTTGGGATATATGGAAGATTCAAATTAACAGAAACTCCCAGGTTATAAAAATGATTAACGACAGAAATTACTGTAAATAATTCATCCATTGACTGATAATGCCAGCTTATGTTTACGAAGTTATCACAGGTTGGTTTCACATGATCAGAGCAAAGATCAATCTTCGGAGTTCCGTCCGGGAACTGGGTAATTTCTAATACGGTTCCATTGATTGCAATCATAAGTATTCTCCTTTCTTATTCATTGATGATATTGATCTGGCAAGATCTCATAACATCTAATGCTTTCTGATGAAGATCTGGAGTAACTCCTGCGCAGCAAGATGCATCAACTGTGATAGAAGCTTCCGGATATAATGCCTTTAAAATAAGAGCATTTGATATAACACATATGTCCGTGCACACTCCAACAATTTCAATATCTTCATCTGGAGACACCACTGAGCTCCAATTTACATATCCGAATGTTTCTTTTTCAATGAAAGTTACAGGACCCTCCACAAATCCATTTGGGAGTTCAAGCTCCGGAATAATGTCATGACCGTTAGTTCCTTTAATGCAATGTGGAATAGGAAGTTTCAGTCCTTCTGCGGTATCAAGATAGTTTTCCTGATGAGTATCTTGTGTAAATGTAACACGATCCCCTCTTTTAAGATAATGATAAAATTTTTCAGTCACTTTCTTGACAATCGATTTTGCTTCATCCGTTCCAAGAGATCCTGTAACAAAATCATTTTGCATGTCAATGATGATTAAATGTTTCATATGAGTTTCCTCCCTTTTAAAGAAAATTGATAGGTAAAAATATGATGGAGACTTTATTATACATGGCTCCATCATTATATCATAAAACAGACACTGAGATATCTCAGTGTCTGTTTTACTTTTATTGTGTTAAGCTACTCTTTAACTTGTACTGTGCTTCTTTTCTAAGCCAATACTGATGCTCCTGCAGAGTATTCACAACATCGCCCGGTAGGTTTCCATTCTGAATTACTGACTCATAGATAGAGATTAGATGATTAAACATTTTTTCGCATAATGTAAGTAATGTTGCAACATCATAATATCTCTCTCCATCAATTGGAATAAATTCCTCATCAGAATCTCCAATAATAGTGATTACCTTAGATAATGATGGGATATTTACATTCCCGGTCATCATCAAGATTTCTCCTAAATCGTCGATCATGCTGTCGAATTTACTATGATATTCATCCATTAATTCATGTTTAGTTCCGAAATCCAATCCCTTTACCTTCCAATGAAGTTCACGAATATTGAAATCGTAGAAAACTAAAGCACAAAAAAGTTCTGTGGTTTCGTTCATCTGCATTAAGCTCCTTTCTGATTTCTTATTATTTAGATGTTGATAAAGTCTTTTTATAAAAGAACTAATCGAAAGGAGTTTGTTTAATTCTATTTGCGTTACACAAAAATTGAAGATTCATTGGATATTGCATGAACTGAGTACGGTTTAACTCTTGCAGGTTGTCATAATCTGGGACATCAATAATCTGTGATGTTATCAACGTTTTATCAATTTCCATCATCGCACTTTTCTGTAAATCAATATTAATGGAATTTAGATTATCATTGATTGATTCATTTGTTAATGTTGATTTTCCCTTGATTTTTTCAATCAGTTTTATTTTTAACGTAGTTTCTCCTGCAGATGGATTTTCTTCCATAATCTCATCCAGATATTTGAACAGAGTTTTCCAACCAATCTTTCTTAGCCTTGGTATTGATCGATATTTATCCCCGACTGCGCCTTTTGCTAGAATATAAAGACTGTAGGGATACTTCAAATCAATTTCATCTTTGAAAATTCTTTCCTTATAATTTACATAATTCCAAATACCATGTTGATTTACAACTCTACTTTGATCTCCCTTTGGAGATAGTAAGCTCCATTTGTTTCTATATGAATACTGTAAATCATATGGATCTCTAGATACCAAGATATTCCAATCCATTTCAGAAACTTCTTCTGATAAGAAGAGAGGTATCATACTTGGTTCCAGATATTTTGAATCAATGATGTATATATCCGGAATGTACTTTGCAATAATTGGAAGAATAGGCAATGCCATCTGAATAGCATTGTTTACAAAGAAACAGCTAGCGTTTTCCTGTGCATTAATCTTTTTAAAATGATCCCTGTAATTTGGAATGTAGATATTATTTTTGAAACTACGAATCGTTGATGTAAAGATACAGAAGATCTTTACTTTATAATGATTTTTAATTGCCCAATAGCGATAATGACCAATTAAATTAAAAATATTCGAAACTAACTGCTTTGGTGCATCTTTTCCACAAATTTGAAACTCGTTATTTATTAATGGATTGTGCATAATATGGAAAAGATCATCCAAATTAATGAAAATATTCATTGAGGTTACAATTTGAGAATTACAAATCGGTAGCATGTATTTATTAAGAATCTCGTATTTGGCTTTATATCCATTAAAATGCGAATCCATAAAAATATCACCTCTCAATTTAAATGATTCACTAAAAAATAAAGCCGGAGATCCTTTTATATGAATCTCCGGCTTTCTGCCTGCTTGATTACTTTGAATTATCTAGCGTTAAAGCTTCTTCTTGGCTTTGGATTTTTTGTATCGAAGTTTGTCTTTACTCTCTTAGACACTTCAAGATACTGTAACTTTCCGAATCGCTGATCTCCGTCTCCATCTACAAAATGAGGGACTAATGTCAGCTTTGTCTTTCTCTTAAAGTTCTGACCGATCAATTTACCATACTCAAATCCGTTTTCATCAAATTCCACTTTCATGAATCTTTCGATCGCTACTTCGATTCCCTTTACCGTATTGTCATTTCCAGCCGGTAAGAGTCTCTTGTTCTCCTTTAAACAGAATTTATCCATGAATTCACGAATCTGCTTTGAAAATTGTGTCATACTTCTGTTTACAGATGAATTTCCGCCTTTAAGGGAATTATCTGTTATGTTCTTGCTGTCTTTAGGGATCCATACGTATGCATATAATGCACCACGACGATGATCAACTTCGATAGTTACTGTTTGTAGATCATCGAGGTAACCTCTTGTTATCTTTGTAATGATCTCCTGGATCTGATCAATAGTGAGATCCCATTCAGCACTTACGGATTGATATCCGTGAATAGTGTAAGGTAATGCTCCAGCTCTGGCTAGCATTTTCTGCTTCTGCTCATCCAGATTTAACGGCGCATTTGGATTTTGTGTAGACTGTGTCTGTCCTGCCATTTTTAATTCCTCCTTAAATTTTCATTTATTGTTTTAGATTCATCGGACGATCTTATATTATTATTCCTTTTAACATAAGAATTTACCTCGATTTATCCAGATAAACAATATGTATTTTTATTTTTAATTTAAAGTTCCGAAATGACGGAACTTTAAAGTAACGTTAAGAAAGGAGTGAAAATTTATGAAATTAGAAAAAGTAAAGCTTGCTCTTTATAAATATAAAATGAAATCTCTAACGATAACCTATGGAAAAGGAAAGAAAGCAAAAAAACATGTTGTCCACAATTCTCTCATCATTAAATTTGATATTGTAGAAAGTTTTGAGAAAGAGATATTGCCGTTTTTTACTTTAACTCTGGCACTTCCAAATGATATATATCGAGAGATTATAAAGCCAGCTACAAAAAATAATATTAAAGTAAATATGAAGCTACAAAAAGGAAAGTTTAAAGAAGCTTTGTCTACAGAAACTGATACAACAATCTCTTTTAGAGATGTGATTAATGAAAACTTCCATGCTGTTATTGGACCAAAAGAAATTGAGTTGTCAGAAGCAGAACAGAAAGTTGTTGAAAAAGGAGCTAATAAATACGGTCAATTAAGTACACTTACTATTGCATTATATAATAGCTCATTTTGGAATAGCTTCCAAACCGTTGTGAACGCAAACTTAGAAAGTGTTACTTTAACAGATGTGATTGTATATGGACTAACAAAGGCTAAGGTAAAAAATGTTTTATTGTCTCCTCCAAGTAATACAAAGGTGTATTCACAATTTAAGTTAATACCTGTGAAGCTACATGAATTACTAACTCGTATTACTGATACGTATGCATACCATGATAAGGGGTCCATTGTCTATTTTGGAATAGATAGGGCATATATTATAGCAAAAGAAGCAAAATGCTCCGCATATGAGACAAATGAAAATAAAATAACATACATTATCGCATCCACTACAAATCAAAATGCTAGGGCCTCTGGGGGTGCATATGTTAATACGCAAAAGAAATATAATGTATTAAATGCACTAGAGATTAATTCAGATAATTCATCCGAAGTTACAAAAAAGACGGTAGGCTCTAATATCGTTGCAGTTGATTCAGACGGAAAGGTTACAAAGACTAATGGAAAAGCCACCACTGTGACGAATGTTGTTGTGCAAAAAGAAGGCGACATTCCAGCAAAATCTTTGAAGAGAGAAATAACTGAATCGAAGAAGCAGATAAAGTGTCAATTTCAAAATGAAGACATCTCTATGTTAAAGCCAAATAAACAATTCATTGTATCTGTAGAAGGAGTAAAATATAAGAAATATAATGGAAAATATAGGCTTTCTTTAGTATCACATTCATTTGAAAAGGAAGGAGATTATTTCTCCGTGTCATCAATTGCATTTTTAAAAGGATAAATCAAAAAAAAGAATCACCCGAATTTTCATGGGTGATTCTTTTTTGTGCGTGTCGTGTGCATTATTTCTACCGGCAACGGTACACTCCGATTGTTCCATCGGGTTCCACGATACATACAACAGATAAGGGACGGATTAAGAAATAATCATCTTTTCCAATGATATTTAAAAATCCTTTTGCAGCCATATTAGACACTTCTTCAGTGAAATCTTCTTCGATAATTTCTTCATTTGTATACCCTACAAAGCGGAATCTCCTGAAGAGATTAAACGAATTGTGAACATTGTTAAAGAATTCGACACGCTCATCAAAGAAATCCAAATCGAAAATCTTATCAAATGTAATTCCATCTGTTGCAAGATCGAAGTACCGAATATCTTTCATGTCACTCCTACGCATAACGTAAATGTACTGGCATAATCCACGCTCACAAAGTTCACGATCTCTTTTCCCATCAATCACAATGTATGGGGAATTAATATCCGCGAATCCCTGTCTTGCCTTTGCATTAACCAACAAAATACGATTTAAAATTGAAGTGGTCATTTCTGAAACTACCATCATATCAATCA
>OGQO01000457.1_pt1 | contig 43393 bp, 37 predicted proteins | sample 1553241 | NCBI WGS metagenome assembly OGQO01 (sample SAMEA2579933, study PRJEB22360) | human gut metagenome | biome: human gut; feature: human-associated habitat; material: faeces | place: Denmark | collected 2008/2010
CTTCCGCACGTCCTTCCGCACGTCCTTCCGCACGTCCTTCCGCACGTCCTTCCGCCAATCCGTCTTGCTTGGCACCTTCAAGAACGGATAATGTGTCACGATATTTCCTGAGACCAACATCATATTTCATTCGCTCCTGTCTCGAAAGGGAGGCGACGTCAGCAATCTGTTCCAGTCTCTTGAAAACCGAACTTTTGGCTGCCCAAGGTAATCTTGTCAATGTCTCCATATTCTTCAGTACATATATCCATTTGTCAAAATCTGTATCACACTCGTCGGCTTCCTTGGTGAATAAAGGGAGCTGCATGAAAGTCATCCTCATCTTATCTGAGAATAGCTTGTTGTTTCCCTTGTCTGCCAATCCTATATCCGACCGGAACTTCTTGTCAAAGTCCATCGGGCAAAAATTCAGAAAGGCTACAAGATACACCGCATCGATGTTGTATTTCCAGTCTGTTCCCCTTTCTCCTTGTCTGGCTATGGCTTCACATACATAATAGATGCTCCGGTTCTTGAAATAAGGCTGTGACTTGTTTTGCATTTCCACGATGATGTTTTCGCCTTTTTCCGTTTGGCAGTATATGTCGTATATAAGCGAACGGTCGTCTTCGAAGAGGGCTGGTTGTTCTTTATCGAGGAATGTAATGTTTGTTATGCGTTCTTCGCCGAGCAGCAGACTGTTGAGAAAATCAATAATCAGCGGCTTGGATATCTCTTGTCCGAAAATCCTTTTGAATCCTATGTCTGTAAAAGGGTTGATGAATTTTGCCATAATGAGACATTTAATGAAGTTTATTTGCAAAGATAATGCTTTTTATTAAATCTGCAATTACCTTTGCTCTTTTATGAAAGGAATTTGTTGTTTTTTGAATGTGGCGTATTGGTCATCCACATCCTTCGCTCTTCTGGTTCCATCTTTTCTATGGCATATCGTAGAGTGGTACGAGGCATTGTCTCGTGGTGCTCAGACAGAAATCCACGTAGCACTTCGATATCCCTTTTCCCCACTTCTCTTAACATCCATCCCGTTGCTTTGTGTATGAGGTCGTGTGGATGGTGGAGCAGTTTTTTGGCAATGCGCAAGGTGTCGCCAAACTGTCCTTCCTTTATCAGAGCTGCGGTAGAGACTATGGATATACGCTGTTCCCACAGGTTTGAACTTGCCGACAGCGTGTCGAGAATGTTGCGATCAGGCATCGTGCCGTCGGGTAAGGGATGGAGGAGAAACGTTCCGATGATATAGCTGCAAGATAGGTCAACAAGGTCCCAATTGTTGGCTTGTCTGGCATGGAGCAGATAGAAATCGGCAATCTCTTTCCTGCGCTCAGGTTGACAAGTGCCGTTCCTTTTCGGTAATGCCGCCTTCATCTCTTCAACGAGCAGAAGGAATCCGCAGAGTCTAACCTCATGCCACTCGGAATAGAGCAACTTCTCTATTTCGCTTAGTGTCATGCTGAGTCGTGCCTCTTTCACAACGAGTCGTGTCTGCGGCACTTTCAGTCCGAGGAAGCTGTCTCCCTCTCCATATTCTCCTTTGCCGGTCTTGAAAAACCGTTGCAGAATCTCTCGTTGCTTTTCGTTCTCCATGCCGCGCATGGTGTCAATTATGTCTTTGGCTGTAATCATGTTTTTTCCTTCTGTGTAAATAAAAAGAAGCCGCTGAAACTCAGCGACTTCTTGTAGTAGATAATGGAGTGGAGCTGGAGGGATTCGAACCCTCGTCCAAACAGGGAAACCATACGTTTTCTACACGCTTATCTTGGACTTCATTTTCGAGCTGTGGCAAGACCCAAGCCACCAACCGCAGCCTTATCCTCTAAAATCTCATTACGCTGGCGAGGCACAACGCAACTATTTCCGATTTAACCGCACCGCTTTACCAAAGAACCTCGGAACAACGGCCTTTGAGCGATGTCTCGTCCTGCTACCTGGTAGCGGGATAAAGCCAGTAATCTACTGTACTTCGATTAGGCAGCGAGAGCGTAGTTGTTTTCGCCAGATAAATTGTTGACTGTCGAGATTAAGGAGCCGGCAGACTGCGCTCCGCATGCTTACGTACCATTCCTACCCGCTGTCAAATCCAGTCAACCCCTAAGTGTTGTACATTACTGAAATACAACGTTTTGTGTACTGAGAAATCCTTTTTGTGGACAATATGTGGACATAAATCCTTGATTATCATCCCCATTTCAAGCGATTTCTTTCTGCAAAGATAGCGCAAATGCATGAAACCACAAAATAAAACAGCAATATTTTGCATATGTGTGGACAAAGTGTGGACAACATTTTATCGCGATTCTTCAGTGAAGGTATCCGCCATCTTTGATTTTGCGGTTTCAATGGCACAAAGTCCCAATTCTTCTTCACCTTCAAGCGCATCCAATATCTTGTCTGCAAGCCACAATGTTAGTATTTCCTTTTCATCCACATGAAAGTATTCTGCCAACATTATCACCTGACTATGCTTTGCCCGTCTGTCCCCACGCTCAATCTTACTGAACATGGGAGTATCTATTTCTAAGTATGCAGCCAACTGGCGCTGCAAAACACCTTGCTCGTCTCTAAGGGTCCTTATCTTGTTTCCGAATAACATATTCTACTATTTTAGTCGTTGTCCAAATTTACGATTTCCCAATAGCCACCAAAGTCAGCACCATTGCGTTTGATTATTCCAGCCTCTCTGAGCTTTTTTATCTGTTTTTCTACTCCTCGTGATGACATATCTATTTCCATTGCGATTTCTGCTGCTGATATTGTAGGCTTGTTCTTTATTAAATCAAGTATTCTCTCCGAACTTTTTCTTTTTCTCTCCGAACTTTTTGAGGCTGTCTCCGAACTGATCTCCTTTCTCTCCGAACTTTCTTGATGAGTTTCCGAACCAAGTACTTCTGTTTCCGAACTTTCACAACATCCTTTATGGACAGGAATAGTAACCAAGAAAGTCAAGCGATCGTCGGTAGTTTTAAAGATGGCGCGTGGCGACCCGTTCTCTGCCAGTTTCGCTTGAATTGTTGGAACACCGGTTGAGCGACCTTCTGTAAGGTCAAGTTCTTTCAAGAAGTCGCCTAACCTTCGATTTCGGTAGCGACGGCTTTTCAGCATATCGCCTTTTGCAATATCTTCTTTGGAGATACTTCTATCTGGACCAGGACAATTAAGTATAGATATTCCGCTCGGTTCAATGGTTATCTCTATTGGTTCATGCTGTAAGAAATCTCTATGATATACAGAGTTTACAACAGCTTCTTCAATAGCATCGTATGGATAGTTCCAAAAACGTTCTGCCTCCTGTCTGCCAGAAATCTTACGCACATGCTCTTTGAGCACATTGCTCTTGATATAATCCATTGTCTGTTTTATCATCTGCGGAACACTGCCCTTGAATGTTACTTCGGTAAAATTGTTGGGGTCTTTCATCTTTCCGTTAGGGAATGTCACTACATCAATCTGAGTGTATGGGAAGAACTTGTTTGGGTTCTCGCAGAACATCATGGCTGCCACGTTACGAAGTAAACGATTCTCTTTCGGGCCAGTGTATAGTTCCATTTGGTCAAGAATCGTAGCAAGTGGGGTTGTTATCACCTCATCAGCCAACTTGCTACCCACTTTGACAAGATAATCACGAAGAAGTACCAATGAGATATCTTCCAACTGTATGTCGCTATTTCCTCGTTCGTCAAAAGGCATACGGTTAGCCAACTCTCGCAGTTCAACGAGCACTTCACCTCTTGCCTCTATGCTACTTGTCCCACTACGGATGTAGAAATACTCTTTTGTGCCTTTTGCTGTAACATTTACTGGTACGGAATAAGGGCGATAACTACCGGCTGGACACCAAATTACAATTACTTGTTTGCCGTCCACCTCTTCCACGGAGGTACGAGGCAAATAGTATGGAGCCATCTTGTTATTGTACGCAACCATCTCCTGCAATATGCCGTCAATCTTTTCCAATGGAACACCTTCTGCAGGGCGAATTGCCATACCTGTCTTATCATCGGTATCTACACCAACGATGATATATCCACCACCAAGGTCGTCGTAATCATTAGCGAAAGCACATATACTGTGATATATGCTCCCAGGATTCCAACCTTTCTTAAACTCAATGCGGTTGGATTCAATCTTCTGCTTGTTGAGCAGATCGTTTATGTTTATTGCGAGTGCCATAACTTACGCTTGTAGTATTTTAAATAAGTTCTTCGGATTCTTGGATTCCTTACATTTGCAGCGAGCATTCTCTTGTGGGTACTTGCGGAGGAGATTTCGTTTCAGTTCGAGTTCGAGCATAAAAATGTCCTAGCTTGACATCATACAATGGTGCTCAATTTTTAATCATCAAAGAATAGTTAAATTATATTCATTAAATCTTCTGGATTAACAAATGGACCACTAAAAGTAAGACCAGGGTAGTCTTCTACATTGAAATCTCTTTCTATATTGCAAGACTCACAGACTGCATTATAAAGCTTTACCTCATTATAATTAATATCCTCATCAATAACTATCATTTTTCCCATCATCTGAGCAATTTTCTCCTTCAAATCAACAGATAGTGCTCTTACTATTGACAAAGCTTGCAAAGTGACAAGGTTGTTTACTTCGTCCATGTAGTTATCAGCAAGTTCGAAAGAACGTGCAATTTCATTCATATTTTCAACCTCAATATCCTTAACTATATTATCAGCATTAACAATGTCGTTTAATATTCTTAATACTGCTATTTTAGCATCATGTGTTAACTCTTCCATATATGTCTTTATTTCTTAACATTTACACAAACCCAATTCCATGCTTTCTTTTTCTTGTCATAATCATAGACAATAAGACTCTTGACCTTATCACCATTCTTTAAGCCGTATTTTCTTACAATATTAGGCGAAACAAAGCAACTGATAGAACCTGACTTCAAGAATGCAAATTCTTTGTCTTCTCTTTTATCAATATTGCCTTCTACAAATTTTGCGTAGTCAAGGTCTGAAGGCAAATGAATTGTTGTAGAATTGAGGACTTTCATTCTACCTTCGTTATCGGTAATATAATATAATTTCAATGTCTTTCCAGTGTGCACTTTAAAGCGGAACTTTTGAACAGCACGTTTCTCTTTACCATAAACAATAAACGCTTTATGGCTATTTTGATCAACGTATGTTACAACAGCTATACATTCTTCTGCACCATCACAAAGGATAGCATCGGTGATTGATTTATAATCAATCGGGTCTTTTCCGTCTGGTGTGGTTGAATTAAGCCAAGGCTGATGTATCCAGCAGTCTATTTCGTTTGGCAGTCTCCAACCTTGTGAAGCATAGCATCGTGTTACTGCATCAATATGAAAGCGTGCAGAGTTAAGCAGCCCACGCTTTATATACAAATTGGCTAATTTAATATGAACCTTGCCAAGGAATGTTTCTTGTGTAAGGCAATGAATAGCACGGAGCAGACAGGCAAGTTGTTTGTCCTCATCATTCGTTAGTACATCACTTAGGAGCTGCCATACCCAAAACTCTGTTGCTTTTTTTCTCGCAAAAGGTATAATAACTTTCAAGGCTTCGTCGCTATTGCTTCCTAAAGCCAAGAGAAGTTTGCCGTAAAAATAACCAGGGTACATCATTTCCTTATGGTTATTCATAAGATCGTCCATCTTGGGCAGGAATTCCTCGATACGTCCAAGATTGTTCAGTCTAAGTAATGCTTTTGAATTGGCTATGAATGCACGTTCAGCCAAAGTCATTATCTTTTGTCCCTTCTGATTGATGTATGGTGTATAGTCTTCAGTAGTTAGATTGTCCAAATTCCACCAGTCAAAGAAGTTTGGCATTTCTGACCAATTTTCAAATTTTAGAATGGTTTGCAGAAGGAATGAATGACCTTTGGATGATTTGAATTCATAATCCTTTAACTTCGAAAACAACGTTGAAAGTTTTGAAGATGCTTCAATGTCTGTTAAGAATATATGATTCTTGATGAAGTTTGCTATTTGGAACTGTACATTGTCAAAAATCATACTGTCATTGGCTATAGTCAGCTGATCTAATGATTTAAGCTCGTCAATATGCTCTAACAGTTTGGCATAGTCGCCAACTTCTGAATCCGCTTTTATCATGTAATATAGGGCCCAACCAACCGCTCTTTGCTTCCAGACATCAGTTGGCATAGCCGCTAAATCGGCTTTAGCAAGGTCGTACGCTTCAAGCACTTGTCCTTGCTTACACATTGTTGTTATATCTTTAACATTTGCCATGTTATATAAAATGTGAGTTTATTATTTCTATTATTGCACTAAGTTCTCCATCATCTTTACCTTTCAGTGACATTGGTTTGGCGTATGTGATAAATCCATCAGAATTTACATACACCTTTATATAGGAGAAAGTTCCACTGGTGCGCATATAATATATTGTACTGAAATCTTCCTGGTGCTCAACAACATTTGTTATTTGAACACTTATTGTATCACATGCCGACCTAATCAAATCAAGCAACTTGCCGTGTGATTCATCGGAGGGAATGTAATCATATTTACAAGACATGCCTCGTTCGTCATTCAACATGATTTCTATAAGCGGTGTATGCTGATTCGGAGATGTTGCCTTTGCAGGCTGGAATATATCTCCAGCTTTGTAGAAGATGTCATATCTGTCAACTCCGTCTGGAGTTTGTATGTTGTATATCTCCAAATAAGGGCGACTCTGTACGCTTATTATTCTGTATGGAGTATACTCCATGTTTTTTGCAATACAATGGTACTTTGCTCTTACGCCATTGTCTACATTTTCGTCATGGAATGGTGTAGACCGAACCTCGTTAAGGATTCTACATTCCAGAGGTATGTTCTTGCACTTTTGTATTGGTTCAATTCTGAATTTAGAGAAAGGCGTGATATGTGGTAGATTGGAAACATAAAGCGTTTTTTGTGCTCGTGTTGTAGCTGTATATGCCCATCTCAGACTGTCGTCATCAAGTCCTGTTCTACCAGTATAATCAACGAAAACTTTTCCCCATTCGCCTCCTTGACATTTATGTCCTGTTACGGCATAACCATATTTTGCACGTATAGCATTGTAATACTCATCATTGAGAAGGGCTTCTACAAAAACTTCTGTACCTTGTTTTAAATTAGGATGCCTCATGCAGAAATTTATATATAGTGCTCTGTTTTCATCTATTGAAATCGTTGCCTTATCACTTGTCAGTAAATCCTCAAGCAACATACAAGGCATCGGATTACCATTGCCATCAGGAACTGTCACCTGAATAAAGTTTAAAGTAATAACAATGCGTTGCCTATTTCCACCTATTTGGGCATATACAGGAGCTGACTGTTGGCTTCTCGCACCAACGGAAAGTACGGGAACAAATTCTCCGTTCATTCGATTGAGCCTGTAATTATTTTGTGTAATAAGCAAAATGTCATTTTCTCTAAGAGGCACATCCCCTCCATAAAGAGCTTTGCGGATATCTCTATTATATCTGTTTGCAGATTTATTCGAAAAGCATATTATAACACTATCATGTCTACTGGATTCTTTTCTGTAATTAAGGTACCTATCAAGGAACTGTTCTGACGGTACCATTTCAACATCGTCCTTTTGCTCTTCAAACACAAGTTGGTTTCGTTTGTCTTTTTTAAGGAGATCACGTATCATCATAGCATTCTTTAGGATAACGCTATCATTCTTTTGACGAAGCACTTCTGTAAGCTCTGCCTCAATGACCTTCAGACCTTTCTCTTGGAAATACTCAGCCCGTAATGCATTCGATACGGATTCACCAACGGGAGGCAACTGTGCAGGATCGCCTACAAATATCACTTTACCGCCAAAGTTAGGTCGTACAAACGTAAGAAGATCATCCATCTGATTATCTGTGCCAAACATGAACAACTCATGTTCTATCTTGCGAGAGCAAACCATTGATGCCTCATCCACTATAGCAACAATATTGCCTCCATTTTCAGACTGGTTGATAGGGAATACGAACTTAAACTCAGACTCTGCGACATCCTTGACTTTTTTAGGTTCAACGTGTGCTTTTGCATAAATAGCTTTGTGGATTGTCACAGCTTCATGTCCCGTCTTCGTAGCAAGAACTCTTGCTGCACGTCCAGTAGGAGCCATCATGATTAATTTACGATTTTTCTCTATATAGTCAGCTATAACTTTAACCATCGTGGTCTTACCAGTACCAGCATAGCCACGAAGAATGAAAACAGAAGCATCACTATTAAGGAATACTTTAATCTGTTCAAATACTATATTTTGTTGAGTTGTAAGTTCCATATTGTTTGTTCTTTAACTCTTTTTTTATTAGTGTCCCGTTATAAAGGGCATGAATGATATATTGGTTGTTGTTCAGAGTTTAGATTAAAACCAATTGACTTATTCTTGATAGAATTGTCATATATTAATTACCCGTTGGCGGAATTAATTTAAGTTGATAAATATAGGTGGAAGGTTGTACATGTCGTTGATTTTTAGCAACTTAGTGGTGTTCAAAACATTAAGTTCAAACCATCGTATGTACAACCTTTATACAAAATTCGTCAAAATACTTGAGATATGCAAGCAATTCTCTGAAAATCTCGTAAGAGAATCGGGGAATGTTACACGTCGTGGTCCTGTTCCTGAGTTTTCGATTTGGAAGTGGTGCACTATCCCTGGCGGCAGAGACAGAGAGCATGAACGTGAGAAGTGGTTGTTCTACTATAAATTGCAAGAGTACAAGGATAGAATTCCTAATCTCATATCCTATGATCTTTCAAAGGCAAATGTGGTAGACCACCATTAATTGATTCCGTCGGTAAGCGTATCCGCGATGCAGCATTGTACACGTTCATTTGTCATTATATACCTTTAACGGGTTAGAAAAGTGTCATGGTATCATTTTCCGGCTTGTCAAAGAATCTAAAGTTCACTAATTCAGCGAGTTGACTTGATGATACTTTTCTGGATTCTTTACAGAAAAGTATCATTGAAGTATCATCGAAGTGTCATCGGGGCATTAATGGCTTTTTATAGAAAAAACTATGGATTTTCATCGAAACATCAATCGGTTTTTCTATCGAAAACCACTCAAATTCCACTCAAATTTCAATGAAACACAATCATAGATAAACTGTTTTGCATATCCATTACGAGCGTTTCATACCATGACTGCTTTTGTTCCTGTTTGGGGTACGGATCGTGCCCACTTGGGGCAAGCAGCGTGCCCCACTTGAGTAAGCAGCGTTCCCCTATTGGGCAAGCATCGTGCCCATTTTTGTGTCTTTTTGATTTGTTTTTCTGGAAGGCTTGTCGTTTCATTATCATACTCCAGTTAGGGATAAGTTTCCGAACTTTTAAGTTGAGTTCCCGAACTTACTGGCTTTGCGTGGATACCCTAAGAGATTTGCACCTAAATGATAATGCTGCTATGGGTGTATTTTTGAAGCTCCTTAAAAGTAGTACAACATGTTTTTTACATTTTTACATTAATCTTTTTTGTATAAAGAAAATATTGTGTAACTTTGCAAAAAATAAAAAATGATGCTTATGTAACAAAAAGAAAACGACATATTATAAAAAAGCGTTAGCTTTATATTCTTGCTTTCAGAAAATCGCCAAATTTGAATGAAGCAGCTAAGAGTAGAAGTTAATGCTCACGTCTGTGTACAGGCGTGGGCTTTTACTCGTATATAGCTGCAATGGTGTTTGGCGATACCTCTGAAAGTATAGACGAAGTTATTAGTCCACGTTTTTTTATTGTCTATACTTTAGTTCCGGGACTGGTGTAAGTGAGAAATTATTAACAATAAAACCTGTACAAAAATATATGAATAGCAAAAAAACTTTTATTACTGCCATATTTGTGGTAGCACTTCCGATGGCTGCATTGATTTCATGTAGCAGCGACAATGATGAACCAAATGGTGGCTCTGCCGATGAAGGACTTGACAACGAAGTTGTGCTCTCGATGTTGAAAGGAGACGAGGATAAGGCGACAATGCTTGACTGTATGTATATCGGAGAGGATAATAATTTTCAGTGTACTAATGAAGATAGAGAATTTGCTTTGGTGCCAAATGCAAAAAAGTTGGGTGATATAACCAATATACCAAAATCAGGATGGGCAGAAAAAGTTGCCGTCAGAAAAGGGTATGGATATGTTTTTTATAATTTTTATTCTGAGTTTTACAGAATATATGTGGAAGACGAAATGCGCGATACTGAAGGCAAACTGATCGGATATAATATAAGATACCAGCATCCTTTCTATGGAAAAGATATTGATATACAACTTCCCAAGGACGAACTTTCGTTTACCGACAAGGGTGGAAGTGAAGAGGTAAAATTCCTTGACAATGAACCGATATACTTCTCATGTGTATCTTCTGCCGGTTGGTGTAGCGTTACTGAAGCGTCGTCTTTTAGTAAGGGATTCTTGAAAAATGCCGTGGATGTCTATGTTAGTGCGTCCGATACTTTGGGATTGTCTACGGCAACGATAACTCTCACTACGGGATACGGCAAGAAAAAGGAAATAAAAGTAACTCGTGGAGCGGCAGAGCCGAGAATGATGTTATATGATGATTACTATGGCAAAAACGTGACATCTATGAACTTTCCTGTTTCTGTGAGCGGAGCGAGCAAATATGTATATGTAAACAGCAATATTCCGCTTGAAGATATTGATATTGAAAATACTGCGTCAGATTGGTGTGAGGCAAGATTGGAAAAAAGAGGTGGCTATGATTCCGGTCCTTCCCTTAATTATGTTTTGCGTATTACAGCGACAGCCAATAATACCGATGCCAAACGAACTGGCACAATAACGTTGAAATACCGTAATGGGGATACGAGTGTGAAACTGAATGTGGAGCAGGAAACACCATATGTAACGGTGGATAATGGATATTCGGAGAATAAACCATTTACTGTTGGCTATTCTGGAAATTATTATTATATTAATTTCCATAGTAATGTTGATATTATAGACTTGAATGTTACGAATGCTGAATCATGGTTAGAAACAAGTCTTTATAATGATTCATATTCTTCTGGAGGAAAAATTCGTTTGTATTTCTGTAGCAACTCTAAATCCAACTCCGACCGTAAAGACAAAGTGGTAATCTCCAACAAGAAAGGTACCGTGTTGTATTCCTTTAAGGTTGTACAGAAAGGATATAAATTGTAAGATTGTATTTAGCCAATGTTGTTTATCGGCTAAATTGCTACCCTTTCTTTGTCGTCTCCTGTCTTAGGACGTGCATTTCTTCTTGTAGCTAAAAAAAATGAAGAGGGCATTCAATATATTTTGGCTTGATTTAGGATATTTTACAAACAGGGGAAACTGTTCCGTCCCAGAGGGGAGGCGGGAAGAATATAGATATGAATTTTGAAAAAAAAGAACATGAAAAAAATAAAACGACTGAATATTATTTCACTTTGTCTTATCTTCACAATGTCTGTCTTTGCCGCAGACAATGATTTGATAACGAAACAGATTACAGTTTGTGTGGATAAGCCAGGCTGCCTTGCCAATATGATTGGCGAGAGCAAGAAATATTGTATCACGTATCTCAAGTTGACTGGACAAATCAACGGTGACGATATCCAATTTCTACGTGAGATGGCCGGTTGTGAAGGGTCGGATGGTAATGATGACGGCAAACTTGCCTGTATAGATATGTCGGAGGCTATGGTAGTAAGTGGTGGCATGTATTATTATTTCGATGAAAAGTCAAATCATATGACTGGGGTGTATTCTTGGAACAATATAGTTAGTGAATACATGTTTTATGGATGTAAAAGTCTTGAAAGGGTTACTCTTCCTCAAACGGCAACGGAAATAAAAGAATGTGCTTTTGCTGGCTGTAAGAGACTTACAGAAGTAAAAATGGGAAATAATCTGAAAACTATAGGCGAACGTGTCTTTTCAGACTGCTCATCTATGAAGAATATTAAAATACACGGTAACGTTGAAACTATAGGTAATGGCGCATTTGAAGGCTGCACGTCCCTCTTGTCGGTATACTCTGATTGCAAAAAAACGCCGTTGTTAGGAAAGGGAGTTTTTGCAGGCTGCAACAGAAAATGTTGTGTTCTTATAGTTCCGCAAGGCACATACTGCAGTTATTGGCTTTCGTCATGGGGTGATTTCTTTATCAATATCAAGGAACAGAACAATATGAATAAATGATTGATTGTAGTTTGTATATATTGATATCGTTTCTCGTGAGTATGCTTTTGGGATTAGGACTGATACCACTCGTCGTCAGTTTTTGCAAGGTCAAACGAATTTATGATCTGCCTAATGAGCGGAAAGTGCACAAGGTTTTCGTTCCGAGTTTGGGAGGAGTTTGCTTTATTCCCTGTGTTGTGATTAGTTTTATGCTGGCGACAGCTATAGTGAGCAGAATCTCGGAAGGAACATCGCTCAGCTTGAGTCTTTGGACATGTTATTTTTCTGTCGGTTTGTTAGCGATATATGTTGCTGGTGTAGTAGATGATATTGTAGGGGTGTCGCCAAGGACAAAATTCCTGGTTCAGATATTTGCTGCATCCATTCTTCCTCTGTCCGGATTGTATATCAATAATCTTTATGGCTTTTGCGGAATTGGTGAGATACCGTTATGGGTCGGTGCCACGTTGACAGTTATTGTGATTGTTTTTATAGACAATGCCATAAACCTTATTGATGGAATAGACGGATTGGCTGCATTTCTTGCAATCATCGCTTTGCTTGGATTCTTCGTACTTTTCCTTTCTGAAGATTTACTATCTTATTGCATCATTATTGCAGGGCTGCTTGGAGTACTTGTGGCTTTTGTACGTTTCAATCTATTTGGCAAGCAGGGGAAAAACAAGATTTTTATGGGTGATTCGGGCAGTTTGACACTCGGGTTTATACTTGGTACTTTATTTGTTAAATGTTCTATGGTTAGGGTAAATGCCGAACCGGCAGTTGTCGGGGGAATGCCGATAGTCAGCTCCTATTTGATTGTCCCGGTGTTTGATGTCTGTCGTGTGATAATTACCAGGTTTGTGCATCACCGTCCGATATTTATGGCTGACAAAAATCATATACACCATAAACTGTTGCGCACGGGAATGACACAGCATCAAGCTCTTGGGGTATTGGTCGTAATGGCTTTACTTTTCATTCTAATAAATCTATTGATAGGAAAAAGCATAGGTTTTACTATGATAATTGTTTTAGATATTTTAGTATGGGTTGCTCTTCAGCAACTGTTGGATGTCTTTATACGGAGAAATGGCAAAAAAGTATTTGTATGAAATTAAACACTCAAGTTTCAAATTTAGAATTGGCGATTGAATTTGTTGCATAAAAATACCGTTGGCGGAATTGATTTAGTGAATACTTGTCCTAAAACGGTCTTTGTGGCTTGCTTGGATTTTGGCTTTTAATGGGTAATAGCGAGCTATTGCGAATTAAAAACAGTCAAAAGACATCTCATGAAAACAGAAGACTGTAAGCAGTTGTGAAATATTACATTGGACGACTTAATGAACCGATTGGGAGTTAAATGGGCACGACCATTGTCCCAGATGGACAGAATAGCAGTCCAATGACTGCCCGGTTTGTTCATGTACATCCATAGTCGTGTTTTCAGAATTCAGCCAACGCATGCTATTCCTGTTATCTGCAAACCATCTATATGGTTTGAAACAATCATCTGATTGCTAATCATTTGTATATCAAACAACTATAGGAAAACCAGATGGCCTGATGGCTTTCAAGAATCAGCGATATGTACAACTTTCACTCATGTCTGTCAGCGTAAGTCAATTCCGCCAACGTGTATCATTATTGCTAATCCACAAGTTGGTTGACTGCTGTTTCAATATTCAGATTATGGCATTTGATATTTCTCAAGAATGAAATTTAGTTACGGCAAGGTTGATTCCTTGCAAAAGATAAGACGCATGTTGCGCCAATTTTTAAATAAAATATAGTACCTTTGCAAAAATTATGCAATAAAAGAGCCGTTTGTCGGTTTTAAAGAAAATAAGAAATAAGTAAATAAACAAAGTGAGTAATCAAAATACAGAAGAGGTGAGCGGTTTCGAAGGCAGCCATGACGCGATGGGCTGTGTTCAGCGAACCGTCAAGCGCCTGTTTGACATAGTCTTCTCTCTTGCCGGCATGATAATCCTCTCGCCGGTCTATCTGGTGATAGCCATCATGCTAAAGAGACAGAAAAACGGTCCTGCTATATTTTCGCAGGAGCGCATCGGATATAGAGGGAAGCCGTTTACCATTTACAAGTTCCGCACCATGAGCGAGCCAGAGAAGGAGCCTCAGCTTGTGGCGAAAAGCAGCATAGGGCAGTCCACAAAGACTGAGTTGTTCTTGCGTGAGCATCATCTCGACGAATTGCCCCAGCTCTGGAATGTGCTGAAGGGCGACATGTCGTTTGTAGGCCCCCGTCCGGAGCGCCGGTTTTATATCGACAAGATTATGGTCAACGACCCCAGCTATGTGCTCATCTATGAGATGAGGCCCGGACTGACGTCGGAAGCCACACTCTATAATGGCTATACCGATACTATGGAAAAGATGCTGATCCGTCTGCATATGGATACCGACTATCTGAAGCGCAGGTCGCTGGCTCTTGATGCCAGCATCATTGCCAAGACGTTCATCAGCATCGTGAGCGGAAAAAAGTTCTAACATAAAATACATCAGAAAAACCAAATAGAAACAAATTCTTCATTATGAAAAGATTCATCATAGCAATTTTAATGTCCGTGCTCATTCCGATGAATATCATGGCGCAGTCGTCAATGACCGATGACCAGGTTATGAAATTCATCGTAAAGGAGCACAATGCCGGAACCCCTCAGTCTCAGATCGTTACGAAACTCATGCAGAATGGCGTTAATATCGAGCAGATACGTCGTGTGAAAAAGAAATATGAGCGTGCCGCCAAGGACCAGGGATTGGGACAGGTGTCGAGCACTACCGGAAGCAAGAACGACACAAGATTGAGGTCGAACGGCAAGAAGAAAGCCAACGGCGATGCCAAAGATGATGAATATCTTGACGACAAGAAGTCGCAGTATGACTCGCAGAACCGTTTGAAGGACGGTCGCGTTAAAGACAAGCGCAGCTATGTGTTTGACGATACCAACGATGAGTGGAACGACATGCGCGACGAACTCGACGAGTTCGTGCCCGATACGGCAGCCCTTCTTGAGAAGCTCATGATGGAGAAGACCAAGAGAAAGGTGTTCGGACGCAACATCTTCAACAACAAGAACTTGTCTTTTGAACCGAATATGAACATTGCCACACCGCAGAACTATCGTCTCGGTCCTGGCGATGCCGTGTTCATCGATATCTACGGAGCTTCACAGAAGACCATTGAGTGCACGGTGTCACCGGACGGATTCGTTACGATAGATGGATATGGACCGGTGGAAGTCAGCGGACTTACGGTGAGTCAGGCGAACGCCAAATTGCGCTCCACTTTGGGATCGAGATACAACAGCTCGCATATCAAGCTCACCGTCGGTGAGACCCGCTCGATAATGGTCAACGTCATGGGAGAGGTGAAAGCTCCTGGCACATACACTCTGTCAGCCTTCGCCACCGTGTTCCATGCCCTTTATATGGCAGGAGGAACAAACGACCTCGGTACACTTCGTAACATCAAGGTCTATCGCAACAACCGCCTTGTCACCGTAGTGGATATCTATGACTATATGCTCAACGGCAAACTGACGGGTAATGTGCGCCTTGCCGACAACGATGTCATTGTGGTCGGTCCGTACGACTGCCTGGTGAATCTTACCGGTAAGGTGAAGCGCCCTATGTGGTATGAGATGAAGAAGAACGAAAGCGTCGGCTCATTGCTGAAATATGCCGGTGGCTTCACTGGCGATGCCTATACTAAGTCGGTTAGAGTGGTGAGAAAGACCGGAAAGGAATATTCAGTATATAATGTGGACGAGTTCGACATGAGTTCATTCCAGGTGAGCGACGAAGATTCGGTAAGCGTAGACTCAATCCTCGACAGATATTCAAACATGGTCGAGATAAAGGGTGCCGTGTTCCGTCCAGGTATGTATCAGGTAGGCGGCGAGATAAACAGTGTGCGTAGCTTGCTGGAGCATGCCGACGGTCTCAGAGAGGAGGCGTTCACCGCACGTGCCGTGATGCACCGCATGAAGAAAGACCGCACTCTGGAAGTAGTGCCGGTAGATGTGGAAGGCATCCTTGACGGTAAGGTAGCCGATGTGCCATTGCAGCCTAACGATGTTTTGTTCATCCCTACGAAGCAGGAGATGATGGAAGAACAGACCATAACGATACATGGAGAGGTGAACTATCCTGGCATCTATAAATACGCATCCAATGAGACGCTTGAGGACTTTGTGCTTCAGGCAGGAGGTCTGAAGAACTCCGCTTCCACTGTGAAGGTCGATGTGGCGCGCCGCGTGATGAATCCAAAGGCGCTTACCAACGACTCCATCTCAGCTTATACATACAGTTTCGCATTGAAAGACGGCTTCGTGATTGATGGTACTCCAGGCTTCCACCTTATGCCATTCGACGAGGTGTATGTGCGTAAGAGCCCGGGCTTCTCAAAACAGCAGAATGTCGTTGTTGACGGTGAGGTGATGTTCAGCGGTACATATACGCTGCAAAGAAAGAACACCCGTCTGAGTGATGTCATCAAGGCTGCCGGAGGTATCAATGACCGTGGATATGCAGCCGGTGCCACACTCGTAAGAAAAATCAACGAGAGTGAGCGCAAGCGTCTGGAGGCAGCCCGCAAGATGGCCCTTGAGCAGTATGAGCAGGTGGCTGCCGAGGAGGCAGCAAAGACCGGCAAGAGTGTTGATATCACAAACAGTGAGCGTATCAAGAAATTCCAGATCGAGGACACCTATTCAGTAGGTATCGAGCTCGACAAGGCTATTGCCAACCCAGGCAGCGATGTCGACATCGTGCTACGCGAAGGCGACCGCATCGTTGTTCCGCAGTACACCGGAACGGTGAAAATCAACGGTGAGGTGATGTATCCAAACACCGTAGGTTTCGTGAAGGGCAAGAAGGCAAGCTATTATATCGACCAGGCCGGTGGTTTCAACAACAAGGCAAAGAAAGGTCAGACCTACATTATATATATGAATGGTATGGTGGCAAAGGTTTCCCACAACGCCAAGCCGATGCCTGGTTGCGAGATTGTGGTTCCAGCCAAGGCTACCACCAAGATGAGCATCGCCGAGACGATGACCATCGGTACGTCGGTAGCGTCTATCGCCACGATGATCGCTACTTTGGCTAACATATTATAAAGGAAATACGATGTGATACGGCCCTGTCACGATAAGTGTCAATGGGCCGTATTGCAGATATAGACAATTATGACTTAATCCGCTATTGAGTGGAAGGCTTCGATAGACTGAAAAGCGAATGGCAAACGATAGGAACATAGTTCTGAAGAAAAACATACTGATGTCGGCGGTGCTGAAGATGGTGGGACTGGCAACGTCTCTCCTTATAGTGCCTATTACCATCGGCTATCTCGACAAGGAAGTCTATGGAGTATGGATGACCATGACGTCGGTATTGTTCTGGATAGGAACCTTCGATATCGGTCTGGGCAACGGAATGCGAAACTATCTCACCGAGGCAATCTCGAAGCAAGACTATTCGTTGGCCAGAAAATACATCTGCACCACATTCTCATTGCTCACCGTCATCGCCCTGGCATTGGGAGTGATAGGACTGCTGCCATTGTCGCAGCTTGACTATTGCAGCTTCTTCAATACCCATGCTGTGAGCGGAGAAAGTCTTCGCAACGCCACGCTCGTGGCAATAGGTTTCACACTCGGCAATTTCGTCTTGAAGAATGTGGGCTTCATCTTCGTTGCCATGCAGAAATATGCAGTCAACGACCTTCTCACTGTGTCGGGCAACGTCATCTCGATGGTGATAATATTCATACTTACCAAAGTGACGTCGGGCAATCTCATGTATGTCGTCCTTGCATACACGGCAACGACATGTGCAGTCTTTGCCCTTGCCACAATCCCCCTGTTCTTGCGATATCCCGAACTCCGTCCCGCCGTCAACGACTTTGACAAGAGTCTCGGCAGGCAGATTGTGGGCAAGGGAATGGGATTCTTTGTGATTCAGGTGAGCAGCTGTCTTGTCATTTTCGGTGCTGCCAACGTGTTCATAGCCCAGAACTGCGGACCAACGAATGTCACGACATACAACATCGCATACAAGTTTTTCAACCTTCTGATAATAGCCTATACCATCATCCTCTCACCAATGTGGAACGCCTATACCGACGCCTACGTGAAGGGAGACATGGCATGGATAAACGCCACTTTCAACAGAGCATTGAAGTTCTGGGCGCTTTCCGTCGCCTGCGGAGTCTGCATGCTGGCAGTCAGCGGAGTGTTCTATCATCTGTGGGTTGGCGGCAAAGTGGAGGTGCCGCTCTCCATCTCGCTGTGCACATTCGTATATGTGTGTGCCTTCAATCTCAACAACTGTGCCACGTATCTCATCAACGGACTCAACAAGATAAGAGTGCAGATACTGACATCCGTAGTCTTCACCATCCTTTATGTGGCGATGGTCAAGTTCACTGATATGGGACTGAGCGTAGAGAGTATAGTCCTGAGCATGGCAACATGCTATCTCGCCATGGCGCTGATACACATCTATCAGTGCCGCTTGCTGATCAGGCAGAAGGCAACGGGAATATGGGACAGATGACAATAAAAAGATAACAATAAAACAACAGATATAGTAGATGAGCAATAAAATAAGTGTAATCACCGTGGTCTACAACGATGTGAAGCACATCCGTGAGACGATGGAGAGCTTCTTCTCGCAAACGTGGGAAGAAAAGGAATATATCGTCATTGACGGTGGCAGCACTGACGGCACGGCAGAGGTGATAAAGGAGTATGCTGACCGCCTGGCATATTGGTGCTCAGAGAAAGACGCCGGTGTCTATGATGCCATGAACAAAGGCGTGCAGCATGCCAACGGCGACTGGGTGAACATTCTGAACTGCGGCGACTATTATTTCTCAGACCATTCGCTTGCCGACGCCATCCGGAATTGTGATGCCGCGAGTGCTGACATAATATATGGCGACAGCATGAAACTGCGCCAGGGACACGTATTTCCGTTCCCCTCCTCAAGCAATGTGGCAGGTCTCGAATACAGACCAGTCTATCGTCACGGTTCATCACTCGTGAGAACGCAGATACACAAGGAAAACCTGTTCGCTCTTGACAAGAAGAAAGATTATGGTTTCGCTCTCGACTGGTATCTCATCTATACCCTATACAAGAAGAAATACAGGTTTGTCAGGACCGATGCCATAATAGAAGTCTTCGATGAAGAAGGAATGTCAAACCATCCCGTCAGGGGAGAATATCTGAACTACAAGATATCCATCAGCGACGGTTTCAAGATGGGTAAGCTCGAGAGCTTCCTGACAAAGGTGATGAAGATATGGTTTGTTGGAAGTCCCGTATATTCAGGAATGAGGAAATTCGTTCTCGGGCCTCTCACCAATTCCATCCTGCCCAGCCTCCCGTGGTGTGTGCGCAGGTTTGCCATGAGAAAGCTCGGCATGAAGATAGGCAAAGGCACCTATGTGGACAGCCGCTGCTATATAATGAACCTCAACAAACTGTCTATAGGAAAGGATTCCCATATAAACCGCATGGTGACACTCGATGCCCGTGGCGGACTGACCATCGGCGACAGCGTGTCGGTGTCGCATGGAGTGATGATTATGACAGGCAGCCATGATGTGCAGTCACGTCATTTCCCGGTGAAGTTCTATCCCATCGAGATAGGCGACTTCGTCTGGATAGGTTGTGGAGCTATGGTTCTGCAGAATGTGAAGATAGGCAAGGGGGCAGTAGTTTCGGCAGGAGCCGTAGTCACCAAGGATGTCCCGCCATATACCATCGTCGGTGGAGTGCCTGCCAAGGTGATAGGCCACAGGACCGAAGACCTGGAATACCGCTGCACGCCATAAACAGGCAGGGGGTAGGACAGTAGACAATGATTAAGACGTAAACGAAATACAAGATAAAATGTCAGATACAAAACGCGTGAAGGAAATCGACGTGCTTTCGCTTTTGAAGAAAGTGGCGTCGAGGAAAAAGGAAATGATAATCTTCGTTTCCGTATTCTTTGTTATTGGAGTTATCGTGGCTTTGGAACAGCAGAAGAGATACACCTCTTATGTGGTGTTGGCTCCAGAGGCCACAAGTATGGGTATGTCGCAGAACCTCAGCGACATTGCCGGAGCCATAGGTATGGATATAGGTGGCGGAAAATCATCCGTCGATGCCATCTATCCCGACATCTATCCCGATGTCTTCGCATCCACAGACTTCGTGGTGAAGCTCTTCGATATTCCCGTCAAGGTGAAGGGACAGAAGAAGACATACTACAACCACATCCTGCAGGATACCAAGATACCATTCTGGGACTATCCCAAGTTGTGGCTCATCAAGATGTTCGGTAAGAAAGACACCATACCGAGCACCAATGTCGTTAACCCATATTGTCTGACAAAGATCCAGAGCGAGGTCTGCGAGGCAATAGTCGGAAGCATCGGTTGCCAGATCAACAAGGGCACCAATGTGATAACCCTTTCAGTTACCGACACCGACGCTCGTGTGGCTGCCTGCATGGCAGACTCCGTGAAGACCAGACTGCAGAACTACATCACGCTCTACCGTACGAAGAAGGCAAGACAAGACCTGGCTTACTCACAGCAGATCAATGCAGAGGCAAAGGCTGCCTATGAGAAGTCACGTCAGAAATACGCATCATTCGCCGATGCCAACTCAGAAGTCGTGCTCATGTCATATCAGTCTAAACTCGAGGATCTGGAGAACGATATGCAGCTGAAGTTCAACAACTATTCGCAGACCGCCCAGCAGGTGCAGAAGGCACAGGCGAAGATACAGGAGAACACTCCGGCGTTCACCGTGATTCAGAATGCCACCGTGCCATTGAAGTCGTCGAGCATGCCGCGAACGCTTATGGTCATCATATTCGTGTTTGTAGGAGTTATAGCAGACGCCCTCTGGGTGTTGGTGTTGAGCCAGGCTTTTGGCAAGAAGAAATAAAGAAAGGTAATACATATAGATGGAGTTCGCTTATCCTTATCTGCTGTTGGTCATAATCTATGGCTCTCTTGCCGTATATGCCCATTTCAACAGCGAGTCACAAATGAAGACAATGTGTGTGAACATATTGTCAGTTGTCGTATTTGTGTTCTTCTTCGGACTCAGAGGATTCGTGGCCTACGACTGGACCTCATATTATCCCGAGTATCAGAGTCTGACCGACTTGCGCACCTTGTTCACGCTTCCGTTGAACAAATGGACGTGGGAGCCGGGCTTCATGATATTCGGAGTGATATGCAAGACCATATATCCCAACTATTTCTTCTTCCAGTTTCTGTGTATCTTGATAAACGTTACATTGCTGATGATGTTCTTCACGCGATATGTCAGCAACATACCGCTTGCGTTTATGATTATGCTCGTGATGAGCGGTTTCGAGATAAACATCAATCTGGTGCGCAACTCCATATCCATATTGCTGTTCGTCAATGCCATCGTGTTCATTGAGAAGAAGCAGTTCCTGCCCTTTTTGCTCGTTTGCTTGTTAGGCTTCACGTTCCACAGTTCGTCATTGGCATACATACCGATGTATTTCATCATCAACAGGAAGTTCAACAAATACATAATGATGGCGATATTCGCCGTTGCCAATGTGATATACCTCTTCCATATCCCCATCCTGAAGTCGTTGATACTCCTGGTGGTAGACTATATCATGCCGTCTACCAAACTCTGGGTGGAGGCATATCTCAGCATGGATCTCAGCACGGGCTCCGTGTTGAGTATCGGCTATCTCGAGCGACTGCTCACCGGAATACTTCTGTTCTGCTATATTGACAAACTCAGAGAAATCCGCAACGGCAACAACATCTTTGTGAACAGTATGCTCTTCTATCTGTGCACATTCCTGTTTCTCAGTGAGTTCCGTACGATAAGTCTCCGCTGCTCCTATCTTTTCATCTATGCATACTGGATTGTATGGATAGACCTGATAAAGTGTTTCACCTATCGCAACAACAAGATACTGTATCTGTCGTTCGTGGCGTTGTATAGTCTGCTGAAAGTATATTTCCTCAATACCACCGCCATGTCGGAGTATTACAACATCACCATAGAGAACAAGCCATACAACGAGAGGCTCATCCATTTCAGACAACATTTCAACGACGTTAAATAAAAAGACATACCATGAAAGGAAAAGTATTGTTCATAGATTACGTATACCTGAAGGGGCACGTCAATTTCAACCATATCCATATCGACGCCATCCGCTCGGCAGGCTACGATGTGAAGATAGTGTTGCATTCAGACATAGCTTCCCAACTCGATTATCCAGACAGCGATTACGTTGCCAAGCTGCCACGCTTCCTGAATATGCGCGGCAAGAGAGCCGTTCTCAACCGCATTATATTCACTGTCACCCTGCTGTATCTGAAATTCAAGATACGCTTCTCAGATTACACTCATGTAGTGGTGTCGTACTGTGATGAGGTTACTTTGGGTCTGTTGCCCCTTTGCCGTAATATGTATATAATATGTCATAATACCGGCACCGTGGCATCCAGAGTGAAGCTCTTCTTCCTCAAGCGTCTGGCGCGCCACAACACCTTCGTTGTGTTCGACGACTATATGAAGAAACCGTTGCTTGAGAATGGCATAACAAATGTTGCTGTGGTATCACACGGCTGCGTCAGTCCGTTTGATGAAAGCCATGCCGATACCAGCCTTCCCGAATACTTTTCCGCTTTCAGGAAAGTGGTGTTCCATCCCTCTTCAAAGGCAGACGACACCTTTGTGAATTCGCTCGTAAACAGTAGCGAACTTGCAGATTTCCTTGCCCGGAACGATGTGCTGCTGCTCATTCATGGCGACAAGAAAGAAGGCGAGAAATATCCCGACAACGTGCGCTTCATTTCAGGCTTCCTGCCAACGGCGCTCTATCGGGAGATATTCCTCCGTTCAGACATCGTGCTCCTTGCCTATCCCTCATCCTTCCAGAATCAGGTCAGCGGAGTGAGCTTCGAGTGTGTGGCAAACAAGAAGAACATGCTCGTGCTTGAGCATCCCGCCCTGCATTACTGCCGTGACTTCTATAACTACGATCCGATATTCTCCTCTACCGGCGAACTGATAGAGAAGATGCGGGCGCTGACAGGCGACAACGGTCTGCATTGTGTGGCAACCCCGGAATCGCTGACTCCAGACTATCTTAAAATCTTTGGATAATGGAAATATCTGTTATAATACCTACATACAAGCCCGGGGAATATATCTCCGACTGCCTCCGTTCTTTGGAGGAGCAGGATTTCCCCGTTTCCGATTATGAGGTGATAATCGTACTCAATGGCTGCGACATGCCATACCGGTCGATGCTCGAAGACATCATCACCGACAATGGTTATGTCAATGTGAGACTAATTCAGACCGACGAGCCGGGTGTGTCGAACGCCAGAAATATCGGTATAGACAATGCAAAAGGCAAATATCTGCTCTTCATAGACGACGACGACTGGGTGGCAGGCAACGACTATCTGTCGAGCATGCATGCCATGACGGATTTGCATACGGTGGTTGCATGCAATTGTTATCTCATTGATGACAAGACCCGTGAGCACCTGCCGTATTTCCTCACATCAGCCTACAAGCGATGCATGGAATGCCCCAAGCTGACATTGTTCAATTCGCGGAGCTTCCTGTCCACGGTATGGGGAAAGCTGATACCCAGAGATGTGATAGGAGACAGACGGTTTGACACGAAACACAAACTCGGTGAAGACGCACTGTTCATGTTCATCGTGTCCGACAGGATTTCCAGAATGGAGATTGTCCACAATGCCGACACCGTATACAACGTGAGGGCAAGAGAGAATTCCGCCACCCGTGCACGCCATCGGTATTCGGAAAGAATTGCCGTGGCGATGAGGCTTACGTGTAGCTATATGGGGGCATATCTGAAAAAGCCGCTGAAATACGACTTCCTTCTGTTTGCATCGAGGGTATATGCCACGATAAGCAAACTGCGTAAAAAAGTATATGAATAGAAAATAACTGATATCGTATGAAATACTGCATATTGACACCACGCTTCCCCTTTCCCGAAAATGGCGGAGACGTGTTGAGAATTAACAATATAGCCAAATATCTGAAGTCTGCCGGTCATGAGCTGGTCCTCGTGTCCTTCTGTGAGGGCAATCCTGACATGGCAGCTGCAAAGACTTTGTATGACAAGATATACGTAGTAAAGCGCAAGAAGACCAACTCCATGCTATACTCGCTTGAATATATGCTGAGCGGTCGCCCCATACAGTGTGGCTACTACTACTCTCGGGAATACTCAAAGCTGCTGGGGATGGTAATCAGCAAAGAGAAACCAGACCGTTTCGTCAGCCATCTGCTCAGGATGGTGCCATACCTCACCCGGCATGGCGTGGAGTCGCAATCCATCGTGGAGATGACAGACGCCTTGTCGAAGACCTATACTCTGTCTTCCGGTTTCAAGGGCATGTCGCTGAAGAAGGTGATTTACGCCATCGAGCGCAAGCTTATCCGAAGATATGAGCACTTTGTGATGAGGAAATTCCCTAAGGTAGTACTCGTATCACAGGCAGACATCGACTATCTCTCTGCCGGGGGCGACAAGCATTCGCTGGCATTATACACCAATGGCGTGGAGTGTATGGACGAGATACCTGACTCCTACGACCATGACAAGATCTGCTTTGTAGGCAATATGCGAACCCTTCAGAACCAGGATGCGGTGTTACATTTCGTAAACGACATCTTCCCGCTGATTCTGAAGAAGAAACCCGGAGCCAGATTCTATATCGTAGGGGCAGAGCCGCCGAGAAACATCATGGCGCTGTCGGAAAAATCTGGGAATATCGTAGTGACAGGATTTGTAGACGTCCTTTCAGATGCCGTTAAGGATTCCTGCGTGGCTGTAGCACCGGTTCAGATTGCCGCCGGCATTCAGAACAAGGTGCTTGTGGCTATGGGTATGGGAGTGCCGGTGGTGATGTCGTCGCTCATTTCAAAGGCAATTCCCGAACTTGAGAGTGGCACCAACTGCATCATCGAAGATGCCGACCAGGCCTTTGCCGACGCTTGCCTGAGGATGATGGACAACGAAGCCGACCGCAACCGCATTTCCCGCTCAGGTTATGATACCGTAAGGAAATACTATTCATGGCAGGAGAAACTCTCTGGCTACGATCAATTGAATGCTGATTCATGACCCATAATCCCAAATCGGTCATTAGGGCTTGCTTGGATTTTGGCATTTTAGAAGGATGGATTTTGTTTGGCTTTTAATGAGTAATAGCGAGCTATTGCGAATTAAAAACAAGCAAAATACGCCTTATAAAATTCAAAAGACTGCAAGCAGTTATGAAATTACCCAATAAAACGTCCTAATGACCGTTTTGGGATAAATGGTCATCAAACAGTTACTCTTGCCTAAGCATGGCATAGAAAAATGCTCCATGATTCCGTTATTTGGAATTATGGAGCATTTTTAATTATGGAGTCTTATATTGTTTTAGAATCCCTTGAATGTCAGTTTCAGCGTTTCAGATTGTAACACCATTTTACTTCCGGTCAATTTTATTACCTGGAAATTCTCCTCCAGCTTGTTTATGCCGTATGGTGCCAGCAGGGTAGGGTCGGAGAGAGGCACGTCGCCGTTTTCGCGGTCGTAGCAGTATGGCGTGTGTAGCGTAAGTTGCGTGTTTGTCTGGTTGAAGCGCATCAGAATCTTCGGGTGCTTCTCGTTTTTGTCATCCGCCTGCATGAGTTTGTATTGGAATGCCCAGAATAACTTTTCATTCTTCAGGTCGAGCACTCCGCCAGTGGCAAGCGTGTCCACACGGGTCAGATGCCACATGCCATTGAAGTCTCCGGCAGCCGATGAAGTCTCTATGTCGCATGAGGCGAGAGACATCGTGGTGAGTATCGTTGTGGCGGCTATGAGTATGCCGCATATTGTCTTTCTCATTTCTTTTCTTTTTTCGTTTTTTGTTCCCCTTGTAGATTATGGGTGAAGTTATAGTAACAGTGCCTACAGACTGAAACTGCCCCTCTTGGCGATGGTCAGCTGAAAACCGTAGTTGTTGCCCAGTATTCCTCCGAAGTCCATGGCATAACCGCCTTTCACGCTCCAGTTGCGAAGCAGAGACCTTGTGAATTTGTATTCACCCTCAACGAGGAAACTGATATTGTGGCGTAAGTCGTTGTAAGGACTGCCATAGGTTCCCAACCCCTCCTGATAAGTGGCAAGCACACGGTAGCGTGTGTTGTCGTTGGGACGGCCGTCGAATCCCAGATGGAAAGCCATGAAACGGTTGTCCTGCACAAAGATACTTCCATTCTGGTTGTAGATTGGCGAGCGGAAGAGAGGGTTTCCCATCACCTGTCCCCAGTGTTGCCATCCAGGATAGATGTTGTGGTTGTAGTAATTGTCGGTGCCGCCGATATGGTCGGGAATAGTCGTCGTATGGTCGTGGTATATAGGTCCGCTTTGATATTTTGTGTAGATATATTCCACTACGATGTTTCTCAGCCATGTTCCGTATTTCAGGTTGAGGTCGAAACCTATCATCCAGTCCTTGAAGTCGTAGAGCACGTAGCGTCTCTTCTTCTTCACCTGCCATTCCTCACCGCTTCCGTAACCATCGTAGTCGAGTTGGAACATCGCCGAGTGGTCTTCAAAGAATTTGTCTACGTAGAGTCCCGCTTTCCAAAGGTCTTTCTCCAAGTTCAGTCGCATCATCCAGCTGCCCAGTTGGTTGCCTTCAGCATTCTTGTAGTTCTCGCCATCGGTGATGTCTTTTCCTCCCGGCACGAAAGCGTTCCAATAACCTTTCAGGCTCGTGTTTCCGTTTATCACCGACACCGTTCCGTCACCGTTAGGCTGATACGATTTTCCGCCGAACTGCGATGCCATCTCCAGTCCCAGTTCCAGCGAGAGGGGGTGCATATACGGGTCGCTTCCTATTCTGATGAATCCTGCCTTGGAGTGATATAACACGTTGTCGGCATATCTGCTCCGCTTGTTGGTGAATTCGTGCTGCCATGAGTCGTCGGTCATTATTCCGTAAGCCACATGACCTTTCAGCTGCACCCATCCTCCGGTGAACGGCACCTTCCAGTAGTCTTCGAGCGCCAACCTCACCTGTGGCACGGGGCGGGCGTTTATGCCCAAAGTCTGCGAACCGCTGCTGAGCCTGTTGTTCTTCAGGTTCATCGGCCTTTCCTTCGCTCCTATGGAGAGAGTGCCATGCAGCCATCGTCCCTCCACGTAAGCCTGTTGCAATACCACGTTGCTCGTATAGTTGAATGGCACGGCGGCATCAACGCCGAATCCGTATCCCCATTTCTTTTCCATGTCGTTGCCGATGTTTCTCTGCAGCGATCCTCTGATGTAGCCGTTGTTCTCTTCGAGCGACGACAATCCGTATTTGTTGGCATTCAGCCATAGTGGGGTCTTGCCGTGTGAGAAGCTTCCCTGAGCCTCAGCCGAATATTCAAATTCCCCTTTCTTCTGTAGCGTGGTGGCTTGTTCGTCGTAAGTGTCGTTGTCTTGAGCTGTAGCGTTTAGTGTAGCTGCGGAAATCAAGGCAAGTAGAAATACCTTCTTCTGATTCATAAATGTTTTGATGTTTGTGTCTATTGTTGCATCAGTCTTTCGATGAATTTGCACACCATGTCGATACCCTTCACGTTCTCTCCGCCCTGAGGGATGATTACGTCGGCATACCTCTTTGTGGGTTCAATGAACTGTTCGTGCATAGGTTTCAGCACTTCGAGATAACGGTCTACCACCATCTTCACGTCGCGTCCACGCTCCACGATGTCCCTTTGTATGTTGCGTATCAGTCGCTCGTCGGAGTCGGCGTCAACGAATATCTTCAGGTCCATCATGTCTCTCAGCTTCTTGTTCAGCAGCGTCATGATGCCCTCAATGATTATCACAGGCTTTGGTTCCACATGGATGGTCTCCGGCAGACGGTTGCATTTGATATACGAGTATGTGGGCTGTTCGATGGCGTTTCCCTTGCGCAGTTCGTTCACCTGCTTGATGAGCAGTTTCCAGTCGAAGGCGTCGGGATGGTCGAAGTTTATGGCATGTCGTTCCTCCTCCGTCATCTCCGTCGTATCGTTGTAATATGAGTCAAGCGGTACCACCGCAACATAGTGTGGAGGCAGAGCTTCCACGATTTTCTTTACCACGGTGGTCTTGCCAGAGCCCGTACCACCAGCTATGCCGATTATTGTCATATATTCTGTTTTGATATTTACTTTTTTCTTATCAGGACCTTGCGGTATTGTTCCGCTTTCTTCTCCAGTTTCATGGGGTAGGCTCTCGAACTGCTTGGCATGCGGAAGAGAGTCATCCTCTTGCCGTTGTTCAGAAACTCTACCGATGTGCCAACTTTAGGGACGGGGCAGCCGAAATGCGTGGCGAATACCGTAGTGGCTTTCTCTCCTGTCGTCACCACCGTGGTGCAGTGGGGGAGTCTTTCCAGAAGCGAGTCGAGATCAGTTGGTGTCACAATCTCCAGATCCTTGTCAGAAGCCGTGTTCTTCGTGCGTCTCACGGCACACGCCGTGTCGTATAGCGCCACGCCCTCTTTGGTGAGGAATTCCACTATCTGCTCTTTTCTGAACCTCTTCCTCTCCGTGTCCACGAAATGGTCTTTGTCGTCGAAAAACAGTAGCCCAAAGATTCTCCACATGTCGTTTATGAAATTAGGATAGAAGAAATCCATGCTCCATCGCTGTTGTGATGGCGGAAAACTTCCAAGCATCAGCAGCCAGGCATTCTTGGGCAGGAAAGGCTCGAGTGGATGGCATTCTACAGGAATGTTGGCGGATGATGCCCCGGTGTCGGCACCCGCCAATCCGCCAGTCCCTCCGTTCTTCCCCATGGTAGTGGACAGGCTTGTTTTGCTTTCAGTTTCTTCGTTTGATTTCATAAAGACTTACTGTGATATAGTCTTGAACCTCGGTATTACCCATTTTGCCTTGGTTCCCTCAAATTAAGATCTATTCCATATCCCTATTTCTGCTCTTTCACCAGATACACCACTACCGGCAGGTGGTCGCTGTATCCGTCGAGCCATACGCCGCCGGCATGAGTACGCTTTGGAGCACCCTTGTATTTCCCTTCGGTCTGGAACAGGTAGTCGCGGCGGAAAATCTGGTTCTTGAAGAATTTCAGAGTAGAGAAATCCTTTGCTCCCTTTTTGTTCAGCAGGTTAGGAGTCATTACAATCTGGTCGAAGAGATTCCACGAACCGCCATAGGTCAGTGTTCCCAATCCCTCTTTCACCAGTATGTTGTACCATGGGTTATACATCTCGTCCTTGCCCACCTTGTCGATTTCCGGTTTGCATCCCAGAGCCTCCGTCATGCTGGCGTTTGTGGGGTCGTCGTTCATGTCGCCCATCACAAACACCTTCACCTTCGGGTCGTCTCTGAGCAGCGAATCCTTCAGTGCTCTCACCTGTCGGCCGCCCGACTCACGATAGAAAGATTTAGCCGCCCGGCTCGGCCAGTGACACACCAGGAATGCCACATGCTCGCCGGCCATCTCTCCGCTCACGGTCAGGAATCCGCGTGTCAGAAACGCACTGTCCTTCTCCAGTTCCTGCACGTATGGCACGAGCTTCGTGTTCCAAACCTTGAAGAGCTGCGGATTGTAGAGCAGTGCACAGTCGATGCCGCGGTGGTCCGGACCCTCTATATGTACGTATTTATAGCCACGTGCCTTCAGCGGTTCCTGTGCCGTGAGGTCGTCGAGCGCCTTGCTGTTCTCCACCTCGCTCAGTCCAATCACGGCGCATCCCACGTTCTTAGGCAGCACGTCGGTGCCCATGTCGGCAAGAGCCCTCGCCATGTTCTTCAGCTTGTGAGAATATTTCAGTCCGTTCCAGCGGTAAGACCCCGTAGGAAGGAAGTCGTAGTCTCTTTTGCCCTCGTCGTGGCAAGTATCGAAGAGATTCTCCTGGTTGTAGAATCCCACTCCGTAGCACAAATACTTTTTCTCATTTTGCGACATTGCGCCGATAGACACCATGCACAGCGCTAATATCAGCAAGAAACTGATTCTTTTCATATTGTTATAAATATTTTGTTTTTCTATACTGCCTTTCTGACAATTATCCACGTAATTGTAATCAAAGACAAAGGTATGAATTATTTTCCATTATTTTGGCATTGCGATATTAAATGTTTGTAACATCCCGTGTTTTTATCTTGTAATGTTTGTCGCTTAGTCAAAAAAACGCTAACTTTGTGGCATACAAACATAACACTTATTTATGAAGCAGAAGAATCTGAAATTAGCCGTGATGGCATTGTGCTCCGCTTCTATGGCCCAGGCCCAGACAGTAGGTACTGACTCCATAGGACAGCGTGGCGCCGCTCTCAGCGAGTCGGCTTTCACGTTTACGGAGGCACAGCTCGGAGAAGACGATGATATGTCGCAGAACGTTACCATCGTCAATTCCAACTCCAACATGTATGCGAGTGAGGTTGGATTCCTCTTCTCGCCGGTGCGTTTCCGTTATCGTGCGTTCGACCAGAAGTATAACGATGTTTATATCAACGGACTGCCGATGAACGACATGGAGACGGGGCAGTTCCGCTATTCCCTCGTTGGCGGACTCAACCAGCAGACAAAGAACCAGGAGTTCGCCCTTCCGTTTGAAACCAACAATTTTGCCATGACGGGGATGGCAGGTTCAAACAACTATAACTTCCGTCCGGCAAGCATGCCGGCAGGCCACAGGATAACGCTCTCCGGAGCCAACCGCAGTTATACGCTCAGAGGCATGTACACCTTCAATACCGGACTCAGCAACCGTGGTTGGGCATTCTCAGGAAACCTCACATACCGCTGGGCGAACGAAGGATACGTGGAGGGAACGTTCTATAACTCCCTCTCTTACTTCCTCGGAGTGCAGAAGGTGTTCGGCGACGGAAGCCACTCCCTCTCGCTCACCACATGGGGCAACCCTACGGAGCGCGCCTCTCAGGGAGCCGGTACTGACGAGATGTACTGGATGGCAAACGACAGATACTACAACCCATACTGGGGATACCAGAACGGCAAGAAACGCAACTCACGAGTAGTCAACGACTTTGCGCCGACAGCTCTGCTCACATGGGACTGGAAAATCTCCGACAACGACAAGCTGACGACTTCGCTCATGGGCAAGTACAGCATGTATAAGAGCACGAAGCTGAACTACAACAACGCCGACAACCCTCATCCAAACTACTGGAAGAATATGCCGAGCAGCTATTTCGATATCTGGGACGACACCAATACCTCATACCGGAACAGCGATGCGCTCGCCAACTGGCAGTCGGCATACGATTTCTGGAGCGGACCTAAGGCAAACCGCCAGATAAACTGGGACCAGCTATATTATGCCAACAAACAGGCATCGGCACAGGGACAGGATGCCATGTATTATCTGCAGGCAAAGCACAATGATGCGCTGACAATCACATTGGCTTCAACTTTCAACAAGCAGATAGACAAAGACAAGGCATGGAACATCGGCATTGTGGGAGCTACCAACAAGGGCATGCACTACCAGACGATGGAGGATATGCTCGGAGCAACGACATTCCACAACGTGAACACCTATGCCATCGGCACCTATTCGCCAGATGCCGATGAGGTGCAGTATGACCTCAACAACCGCAACGGCCTCGTGGGAAAAGACGACAAGTTCGGTTACAACTACAACCTGCTCGTGAACAACGGCAAACTGTGGACGAGCTACTCGGAGAACTTCGGCAACCTGCACTATGTAATCGCCGGTAAACTGGGATATACATCCATGCAGCGTGACGGAAAGATGCGCAACGGTCTCGCCAAGGACAACTCTTACGGCAAGAGCCACACGGCACAGTTCATTGACGGCGGAATGAAATTCGGAGCCAACGTTAATCTGGGTCGTGGCAACACCTTTACCCTCGGACTCGGATATGAGCACCGTGCACCTCAGGCAAAGGCTGCCTTCATATCACCGGAGATAAACAACGACTTCGTGCGCAACCTCAAGAACGAGCGCGTGTTCAGTTCAGAAATCGGATACCAGTTCCAGACCTCTTGGCTGCACGCCAACATCAACGCATACTACAGCTACCTCACCAACGTGAGCGACTGGCAGAACTTCTATATGGATGACGTGAACTCATTCACATACGTGTCGCTCACAAACATGAAGAAGGCATACTATGGCGTTGAGGCAGGATTGAAATTCCGTGTTACAAGCGCCTTCGACGTGAAACTCGTCGGACAGATAAGCGACGCCAAGATTCTCAACGACGCCAATCTCGAGTATATGCGCTCGCAGAATGCCGTGGTATATGGTGATGTGGCAGACGGTCTCGTTGAAGACCATATATATAATAAAGGTATGCGCGACAACGGCACACCGCTCACGGCAGCAAGCCTCGGACTCAGCTATCACAGCGGCGGATGGTTCATCGACCTCAATGCCAACTACTACGACCGCATCTATCTCTCATACTCTCCTAACTACAGATATGAGTCAGCATGCAAAGTGCGTGGCGACATCCTCAACAACCAGCCGGTGCGCAGCGAACTCTCACAGGCTAAGGGACACGGCGGATTCATGATAGACGGTTCTATCGGAAGAAGCATATACCTGAAGCGCGGATCGCTCTCAATCAACCTCACCGTGACGAACATCCTGAACAATACCAACATCGTGACCGGAGGATACGAACAGAGCAGAAGCGACTACAGCACACCGAAGGCCGACGGAACGGCAACGACACGTGCATACAAGTTCTCTAAGAATCCAATGAAGTTCTATGCCTATGGCACCAACGGACTCCTCAATATCGCGTATAAATTCTAAAAAACTCTCATGACAATGAAAAAGACGAAATATATAAAATTCCTCGTTGCGGCAATGCTCCTCGGCGGACTTGCCACTTCTTGCATGGACGACGACTGGAACGACCCGACCGGCGAGGTGGCTCCATATGGCAACAACGACATCGTGGAGGACGATGCCAAGATGATATCCATAAAAGAACTGAAGGCAAAGACAGTAGACCTCATCCCCTCATCACAGGCAAACGACACCGTGCGCATCACGGAAGACTGGCAGTTGAAGGTGCGTGTGACCGGAAACGACATTCAGGGAAACATCTACAACCAGATTGCCGTGCAGGACGAGAGCGGAGAGGGACTCCTCATCTGCATACAGAAGGGCGGACTCTTCGGATTCCTGCCTGTAGGACAGGAAATCCTCGTAAACCTCAAGGGACTCTATATCGGCATCTATGGCAACAACGTGCAGATTGGTGTACCATATACGAATACCAGCGGCAGGACATTCCCAAGCCGTATGAACATCAACGTGTGGAATGAGCACTTCAAAATTCTCGGTGCAGCAGACGCTTCAAAGGTAGTGCCTGAGAAATTCGATGTGTCAAAGCTGAAAGACGTGGCATACGTGAAATCTCATCGTGGAAAGCTGATGACACTGGAAAACGTGGAGATGGACAAGGCTGACGGCAAACTGGCATGGGCGCCGGAGGCAGACAAGGACGCCGGAAACGGAGTGAGCCGCACGGTGAAAATCGGTGGCAAGGCGCAGAAACTGATGGTGGTGCGCAGCAGCACATACGCCGACTTCGCTGCCAAGGCAATGCCTACGGGAAAGGTGAACCTCACAGGTATCTTCACCGTATACGCCACAAATCCTTCAAAATACGGCTACACCTGGCAGATTCTCCTTCGTTCAGACAGCGACATCGAGGAGGTGAAATAAGCAAGGCTGAGAATTCAATAAAATGTAACAAAACTATAAAAAAGAAATACAATGAAAAAGATATTATATTCAGTAATGGCGATGGCTGCCCTGACATTTTCATTCGCATCGCTGACAAGCTGTGAAGACGTTCCTGCACCGTATGAAATGCCGGACGTAACACCTGATGAACCTTCAAGTCCGGATGTGGAGCCGGCAGGTACCGGTACACAGGCAGATCCGTACAACGTGGCTGCTGCCATCAAGTATATTGACAATGGTGGTGCCGAGGACAAGGAAGTCTATGTAAAGGGTAAGGTAGTGTCAGTACAGTCTGGCAGTTTCGACCCAAGCTACGGCAGTCTCAAATACTACATCTCCGACGACGGTACAGCAGCAAACCAGTTCCTCGTTTTCAACGGATATGCAGGGCCAAACCGAACCAAGTTCTCTGGCGAGGACGCTCTCAAGCCAGGCGATGAGGTAGTGATATGCGGTAAGCTCGTGAACTACAACGGAACAAAGGAATTCACAACCGGAAACTATATCGTTTCAATCAATGGCAACGGTGGTGGTTCAGACCAGCCTGCAGCAGGTCAGCCAACCGGCGACGGTACAAAGGCAAACCCATTCAACAGCGTGGCTGCAAACAAGTATGCATCGTCTCTCGCTGCCGGCGTAGAGTCAGACAAGGACATCTATATCAAGGGAAAGGTGGTTTCAGTCAAGGAGCAGTATGGCACCCAGTTTGGCAATGCCACATTCTACATCTCCGACGATGGCAAGGCCGACAATCAGTTCTATGTGTTCCGTGCTCTTTATCTGAACAATGAGAAATACACCTCAGGCGCAACTCTCAATGTCGGTGACGAAGTGGTAGTATGCGGCAAGGTAGTCAACTATATGGGCAACACCCCAGAGACCGTTCAGGGCAAGGCTTATCTCGTTTCGCTCAAGAGCAACGGTGGCAGCGGTTCTGAAGGCGGCACTACCGGTGATGCGAGCGCTTCGAATGGCGACTTCGAGAACTGGACAAACGGTTTGCCAAATAACTGGAAGACTGCTTCTTCTGCAGGAAATGCAACACTCAGCCAGAGTACAGATGCTCACAGCGGAAAATATTCTGTAAAGGTAGGTGGATCAAGTTCTGCCAACAAACGCCTTGGTTACAAGGAGATAACTCTGAAGCCAGGTGAATATACTGTTACGTTCTATGCAAAAGCTGCTACATCTACAGGTGCCTCTGTTCGTCCTGGATATGTTCCGGTGAAAGATGGAGCAAACCCAACCGGAAGCGATTATAAATATGGTGACTATGTAAACGACATAACAGCCACGAAATGGGTGAAAGTCACATATACATTCACAATCGAAACAGAAGGTACTTACAGTCTTCTTGTAATGAATGCCAAAAAGCCAGGCGGAGATGTATTGATTGACGATTACACATTGACAATGGGCTCTACCGTTATCATTAAATAAACATTGACCTTATATATTCAGAATCCCATCATCCCTCCAGATGATGGGATTTTTCTAAGTTCTCCTAAATCTACAAAATACTTAAAATGGAAAACGACAAGGAGTTTATTCCGCAGAAAGGAGGCTATCGTGATTTGATAGCATTTCAGAAGGCAACTTGCATATATGACATCACATATTATTTCGCACACAAATTCTTGGAAAGGACTGACCGTACCGTAGACCAGATGATACAGGCTGCGCGCAGCGGCAGACAGAATATTGCCGAGGGCAGTGCGGCTGCAACCACCTCACGAGAAACGGAGCTGAAACTGACGAATGTGGCGAAAGCAAGTCTGCAAGAACTATTGCTGGATTATGAGGACTATCTCAGGCAAAACGGACTGGTACAGTGGGGAATATCAGATGTAAGAACTGTAAAGACGAGGGATATTTGTAAAAGACATAACGATACGGAATTTTATCTGAAACAGATTCCGAGCCGTTCGGCTGAAACCATCGCAAATATTGCAATAATACTGATTCATCAAGCAGACACTCTCCTCAGACTGTTGATAGAGAGGCAAAAGGCGGATTTCCTGAAAAACGGTGGAATCAGGGAGGAAATGACGAGGGGCAGAATTGCTTATCGGCAACAGAATGGATGGAAGAAGTGAGAAAGTGAGGGAAATTATAGGAGAAATAGGAGAAATAGGACTTATAGGACAAATAGGACTTATAGGATTAATAGCAAGGCTGTATTTGTCCTATTTGTCCTATAAGTCCTAAAAGTCCTAAAAACGTCCTATTTGTCTTAAAATAGGCGTAGCCCCCTCATTTAGCCTGCTGGTTCAACATTTTTCCAAAATTTCTTGTCCATTCCACAAAAAAGCCTTACCTTTGCAGCCAAATGCTGAAAAGCATCGAAAATAATAAACAAATAAACAAACAATTTTAGATTAAAATGAAAAAAGGTATCCATCCAGAAAACTATCGCCCCGTCGTATTCAAGGATATGTCCAACGGCGATATGTTCCTTACACGTTCTACATGCAAGACTAACGATACAGTAGAATTTGAAGGAGAGACTTACCCAGTGGTAAAGGTCGAAATTTCAAGCACATCTCACCCGTTCTATACTGGTAAGAGCAAGCTCGTTGACTCCGCAGGTCGTGTGGACAAGTTCATGAGCCGCTATGGAAAAGCCCGCAAATAATATATACTAAGAGATATAATTATTCAGGAAGATATTAAAGTGTGTTCAAGCGTAGTTGCATATGCGCATGAACGCACTTTTTGTTTGTATCCCAATCTGTCTTGCCCCCGAAACGGGCGTTACGCTGTTTTATGAGATATTTGGGTTAAACCCATTTTGGGGAATAATCCTCTTGCTGCCGACAGTCAGCCAGAGGAAAAGAAAACTAAGACAATTCAAATCATTATGAAATTCATTATGAAGAACAGATTTCTTATTCGTGCTATGTATGCTGTGGCAGTTGTCCTTTTCTTCACGGCATGCGGCAGCGACAATGAAGGTGGCGGTTCTTCACCGGCAAAAGAACCCAACGTAAACAGAAACACTGATTATTCCGATGCCGCTGCGACAAGAACCGAAGTGCCGCATCTGCATGGAGGCAACAGCCAGTTCATAGCCTATAGGGTGAGCGACAAGGCGTTCGACAAAGACGGAGTGAACTACTGTGTGGAGTGGGACCGCACTCTGAAGTCAAACCGCTGGACATGCTATGTGATGACCAAGCAGAACATAAAGAAGAATGTGCAGCGATGGTATGCCGCCGAAGGCGAGATGCAGTATCCTTTCGACGTGGCAAGCCTGACTACTGACGATTATCACACTAAGAGCAACGGACAGGATTTGATATACGGATCAGGATTCGACCATGGACATCTCTGTCCGTCGAACGACCGTCTGTACAGCCTCGCCATAAACAAGCAGACGTTCTATCTCACCAATATGCAGCCGCAGTACAAGGTGTTCAACGGAAGCGACAAGCACTATAAGTACAAGGGTCTGTGGATAAACATGGAGCAGTTCCTGTATAACTTCGTGTCAGGAACAAAGTTCTCCTCCGGCGACTCCCTCTTCGTGTGCAAGGGCGGTACGATAGACAGCGAGAACCATATCCTGCAGCGTATCGGCGGCAAGATGATAGTTCCGAAGTATTTCTATGCTGCCGTGGTGTGGAAGCGTGCCAAACTCAACGTGTATTCCGGCCTCGCTTTCTGGTTTGAGCACACCAACGTATATCATGGCGACGATGCGCTGAAGGGATATGTCGTTTCCATCTCCGAATTGCAGAACAAACTTGGCAACAAGATAGACTTCTTCTGCAATCTGCCGGACAAGACAGAGGCGCAGGTAGAGAAAGTGGCAGCGACAATGGACTTCGGTTTATAAAAAATCGCAAATATTCCGCATTTATTTGGTGCCTTTTCATCAGAAATGCCTATTTTTGCAAATAGATTGGCGAGAATGCTTCTTCTGAAGCCTCTGCAATGGAGATATTATAAGTCTGTAATCGTGGATTATCAATCTGTGGTAAGAGGATTGTCAGCCTGTAGGGGTATGGATTCCTCAACCTGTAATGCGCAGGATATATCCTTGGCGCAAATGGCTCCGTGGCAGAAGGCGTCATTCTGACAAAAGAACAGGTTATAAATCGGAAATATATTTTAAAACAAAAAACAAGAATAGAAATGAATACAGTATTTGACTTTTCGGTTAAGGACAGAAAAGGAAAGATGGTAGCTCTCAAGGAGTATGCCAACGAGGTATTACTGATTGTCAACACAGCCACTAAATGCGGATTCACTCCACAGTATGAAGAGCTGGAGAAGCTCTACGAGAAATATCACAGCCAGGGTTTTGAAATCCTCGACTTCCCCTGCAACCAGTTCGGACAGCAGGCGCCAGGAACCGATGAGTCTATCCATGAGTTCTGCAAATTGAATTTCGGTACAGAGTTCCCACGCTTCAAGAAGGTGAAGGTGAACGGTCCTGATGCCGATCCTCTATATAAATTCCTCACTTCGCAGAAGGGCTTCGCCGGATGGGACGAAAGCCATCCGTTGACAAAGGTTCTCGACGAGATGCTCTCACAGGCCGATCCCGACTACAAGGCAAAGGCAGACATCAAGTGGAACTTCACCAAATTCCTCGTAAACAAATACGGAATGGTGGTAGAGCGCTTCGAACCTACAGAGAATATGGAGAACGTCGAGAAGAAGATAGAAGAACTGTTGTAAAACAGAATAACGACTTTAAATACTAAATTATAATATGGAACACGTAAAATGCTTGATTATCGGTAGTGGTCCTGCAGGATACACTGCTGCTATTTATGCTTCAAGAGCAAACTTGAAGCCAGTTGAATATTGTGGTCTGCTCACCGGTGGCCAGCTCACACAGACCACTATGGTGGAGAACTTCCCCGGTTATCCTCAAGGAGTGCTCGGCGGACAGATGATGAACGACATCCGTGAGCAGGCAGAACGCTTCGGCGCTGACATCCGCGACGGCATCATCACTAAGGTGGACTTCAGCAAGGCTCCCCACAAGGTGACAACCGAAGAGGGCGTTGAGATTGAGGCGGACACCGTGATCATCGCCACAGGAGCGTCTGCAAAGTATCTCGGACTTGACGACGAGAAGAAATACAACGGTATGGGAGTGTCAGCATGTGCCACATGCGACGGATTCTTCTATCGCAAGAAGACTGTTGCCGTTGTGGGCGGTGGCGACACAGCCTGTGAGGATGCCCTCTATCTCGCCGGTCTGGCAAAGAAGGTATATCTCATCGTGCGCAAGCCATTCCTCAGAGCCTCTAAGGTGATGCAGGAGAGAGTGATGAACGCTGAGAACATCGAGGTGCTCTTTGAGCACAACACCATCGGACTCTACGGTGAGAACGGTGTAGAAGGCGCACATCTCGTGAAGCGTCGCGGCGAGGCAGACGAGGAGAAGGTTGACATCCAGATCGACGGTTTCTTCCTCGCTATCGGCCATAAGCCAAACTCTGACGTATTCAAGGAGTGGCTCGAGACCGACGAGGTGGGTTATATCAAGACCATCGACGGCACACCACGCACCAAGATTCCTGGAGTGTTCGTTGCCGGCGACGTTGCCGACCCAGTATACCGTCAGGCCATCACGGCTGCAGCAAGCGGTTGCAAGGCTGCACTTGAGGCAGAGAGATATCTCTTGAACAAGTAATTCTCTCTTTGAGAGTTTCGTGAATATGCAGCCCGTAATGGTGGGCTCGCAATAGGGTAGGAGGAAGATGAAATATTTTTCCTCCTATTTTTATGTCCTTCTGTCAGGGATTATAAGAATAAAGCAAAAGGAGCGAAGAATCAGATTCCTCACTCCTTTCTTAGGTCTGCATTACCTTAATATATCCTGATGTCTTTTATGCTTCAAAATCCTTTTACCTATCGTTTCTTTAATATAGTATGTTTAATCCTTCTTTCCAGTCAGCCTTGTGTTGTATATATGATATAAGTCTTCTTTCTTTTATCCTTTTATCTTCCGAATCTTCCACCGCCACCGGAACGTCCGCCGCCTCTTGATGAACTGCTGCCGACAGACCTGTTGTTCGACGAACTGCTGCGGCTCGGTGTGAAGGTGTTGGCAGGGCGTGTAGAACCGCCTGCCGGACGATATATCCTCGTCGGGCTGTTGTTGAAACTGTTGCCCCTTGATGATCTGCCTATCTCTTGGCTCACTGTCGTGCGAGAGCTGCTCAGATTCGTTGTGCCGTTGCCGGTGCCTCTCCTCGGTGTAGTGCCTTTGTAGCCGCTGTTGTTGTCGCGTCTGTTGTTGCCGCGGTCATAGCGTCCGCTGTTGTTGTCGTCGCGTCTGTTGCCGCGGTCATAGCGTCCGCTGTTGTTGTCGTTGCGTCTGTTGTTGCGGTCATAGCGTCCGCTGTTGTTGTCGTCACGTCTGTTGTAGCGGTCATAGCGTCCGTTGTTGTTGTCGTTGCGTCTGTCATAGCGGTCATAGCGTCCGTTGTCATGTCTGCGGTCATGGCCTCTTTGTCCGCGGAAATCGCCACGGTCATATCTGTCTCTCATTCCAAAGCGGCTCTCTCCTGGGCGAGGTCCGAAGGTGCGTCCGTGATACCAGCTGCGTCCGCCGTTTCTGTGCCAGCTGTGTCCGCCGTAGTATGTGGCATAGAATGCCGGTCTGCCGAAATAGAAGTATGTGCGGTTCGGGTAGCGTGCATAGATGCTGAATCGCCACACGCCGTCGGTCCATATAAGCGGACGGTAGAAATATGCCGCTGAGCAGAAGGCGTCATACTGCCAGTCGAAGAGGATATAGCTGAGATCCATGTTTCTTCTCGTCCAGTATGTGCCGTAGAGGTCATCATAGGTGCTTATGCTCATCAGATAGTCGAGGTTCACCTCGTATGCTGCCTCATACTGCTCATCGTTCAGGTTCAGCTCGTAAGCCATCTTGTCGGTCAGGAAGAGTGCTCTGTCCCTTGCCTGCTCGTAGCTCATCGCCATTGTGGATAGTGCCACGGTGAGAAGCAATGCCATTGATAATATAAACCTTTTCATGATCATTGTGTTTTATGTTCGTAATGTTCTTTTCTCTGGTGCAAAGAAACAACAATTCCCGGTGCTGCCAAAGGGTTTTTCCCTAAAGTGGGAGGGAAAATCCCTATAAGTGTTTTCTCTTTTTTTGAAGTGTTAGTTTATTGTTGTACTTTTGCGGTCTCCTTGTTTACTCGTATCTTGAATACTTTTCAACTAGCAGAGCAAGTTGAAAACTTGCGGAATATATAATATAAGGTGTATGGCAACAGTGAATGAAACCAAATGGCTGGCCAAGTATCAGCAGCTAAAGGACTATGTGGAGCAGCATCATCAGCTGCCCGACAAGAAGAAGGTGGAGAACCGGGGACTGCTCAACTGGTGGAAATACAACAAGAAACTGGCCAAGCTGGACAAACTCTCAGAAGAGAAGCTCCAGATGCTACAGGAATTGTCTGACAGTAGGATAATAAAATCTGACAAAATGACATTGTTTTTGTAAATATTACCTATATAATGTCATGCGTTTGTCATATATTTGTATATATTTCTGCTTGTTTTATGTCAATTATCTAACTATAAATATTTGCTTTCTTTGACTGATGTCAATAAAAAGCGTATGAAACGACTATATCCCCTCTATTTGTTGTGTGCGAACACAAAAGGCATTAACTTTGCAACTGAAAAGATAAAGATATAGATAAAAGCTGCAATGAGAGCAGCAGGTAAAAAGATTGTTTAACGATAACTAAAAAGAGAAAGGAAATTGATTATGTTGACATTTATGTTAGTAACAGCATGTGTAGTAGCTTTTGCAGTATTGGCAAGTGTTGGAATGAACATCGGCATGAAGCTCTACAAGTAAATTTTCTGAAGTATTTGAATTTTAGAAAGTATTAGAGAGAATCAGTTTATTTGTATACCCGCTCGTATGAGAGGGTGTAACCGGAGCGGTTGAATGGCGACTTCCATGTCGTTGTTCAACCGCTTTTAGTTGTTTTGGTCCGCAGATTTAGACAAGAACCAAGGTAACCCCAAGTTGGATAATTTTTCTGCCGACATCAGCCCCCACCTGGCCTCAAACCCATCCTAACCTTCCCAAAGGGAAGGAACAAGTTACTCCGGCTATCGACAACAGCCCCCACCTAGCCTCCCCCGAAGGGGAGGGACAGATACCTTTGGCTGTTGATTGTTGTCTGTAGTCGTCTGATGGTCAATGATTTATCAATAACAAGAGTAACCTGCATCTCCCCTACGGGGGAGAACGAGAGGGGGCTGATGTCAGAAGAAAATCGTGTTTTGTCCTCAGATTAATAGACAAGAACCTGGATAACCCCAAGGTGGATGATTCTCCTGCCGACATCAGCCCCCACCTGGCCTCCCCCGCTTTACTCTAATTAAACAAGTTTCTCTCGTTATTTTTCGAGTTATTTTTTGTTAAAGGTTCTCGGGTCGTGCTGTATATAGCAGGGGTCATATTTTTCGTTCTTTGCTATCAGCGTGAAGACAAGTTTCAGCAGCTTGTTGGCTATGGCGTTGAGCACATAGTGATGGGCCTTCTTGTCAACGATCGTCCTCCTTTCATAGTAGAGCTTTATTTCCTTGTTGCACCTTCTTGCGCTTTCAGCACATATGTACAACAGCGTCTTCGACCTTCTGTTACCCCACTTCGATATGTGCGCGCCCCGATTCATCTTCCCGGAGGACTTCTCGTACGGTGCCGTCCCCGCATATGCGGCGTATTGCTTCGCCGTCTTGATCGTCGTGAAGTTCTTCGTCTTGACAATCAGCTCCACGGCTGTGACCAGCCCCACGCCGTTCACACTCGTTATGATGTCGTAGCTGTTGGAAAGGCCTTCGTCCTTTCCTATGATGTCAAGCATGGCCTTTTCAATATCCCTGATCTCCTCGTCCAGCATATCCATGAGGTTCCTCATGCTGCGCCTGACGGTCTCGCTGCGGTACGGGCGGCATTCTTCCGCCTTGTCGGCCGTCGCCACGCGCTTGCGTTCCTCCACGAGCATCGTGCGCTGGCGCGACAGCTGTTGCAACTCGTATATGGCTTCCGTAGGGAACGTGGCCAGCCTTAGTTTGTCGGTGAAGCGCTCGCCGAACTCGCGCAGCAGACTGCAGTCCAGCTCGTCGGTCTTGCCGCGGTCTGGTCCTGCCTTGTAGGTATGTATCACGTGACCACCCACATATGCAATCTTGACGTTCATGTCCGTACACATCTTGAGAAGCCTCTCGCCGTATACCCCTGTGTGTTCCGCCACCAGGATTGAGCCGGCGGGGACGCTCTTGAGGAAGGTCCTGATGGAACTTTCCGTGTTGCTGACAACCTTGTGGACTGGAGCCGCAACTGCACTTTTCGCTGACTGACGCAAAAAACTCACGTCAAACTTCTCTTTTGCCAAATCAATTCCGTATATT
>OGQO01000462.1_pt1 | contig 43108 bp, 37 predicted proteins | sample 1553241 | NCBI WGS metagenome assembly OGQO01 (sample SAMEA2579933, study PRJEB22360) | human gut metagenome | biome: human gut; feature: human-associated habitat; material: faeces | place: Denmark | collected 2008/2010
CTTCCACTCGTAAAACAAAACTAAAGGAGAAAATTTAATATGAAAAACAAAAAATATCAAAAATTATATGATCATTACAAAGAAGTATTTGGGCAAGAACCAATCTTTAGTTTACAGCTTAAAAAGAATGTATTACCTAACGATATGAAACCCATTACAACTTTTGTTTTTAAACCAACTGAGGAAATGCCTTTTTGGAAGTTATGTACAATAGGTGCGAGTGATTACTTAATGCCCGAACGTGATATTGGTTGGGGTAGAAAAGCTAACCGTCGTAATGAATATGTAATGTTTATTTCTAAAGAAGTAGAAATTAGTGAATCTACTACGGAATGGCTTTCTTTAAACTCACTACTTTGGGCTACTGCTGAATATGCTTTTAATGAAAAAGATAACTTAACCGTTTCTGATTCAATAGATATGGGGATTGATGGTAAGTATTGTGGAACCGTCTTATTACTACCAGAGATTTTAAAAACACCGAAAATTGTAAAGTGTTATATTTCCGAGCATAAATACATAAGCATTTTTCAAGTAATGCCAATAACAAAAGAACAACTTTCACAAAAACTTCGTAAAAAAGCAAATGGTGTATACTGGCTTATGGAAGAATTTTATACCCATGATGATGAATATAAACTTATTTCATCAAAGCCATTTACAACCCTTTAGATAGAAATATTTTTAAATTTAATGTTATATGAAAATAATTCGTTAAAAGTCGAACTATTTTCTTTTTTTATATTATTATATAGGAAAAAATTAATTGTAAAAATTATTTAAAAAAGCTTATATTTTTGATTTACAAAATTTGTTAGGCAAAAATAACTTATTTAACTTGCAAAAAACGATTAATTTTGATATAATAAACAAGAGCGATTTGTAAATATAAATATTTTTACAATCATAATTTAAATTGGAGGTAAATATGGCTCATTTAAGTGCAGCTGCTGTAAAGCAAATTGAAGAAATTATTGCAAGATACACAAACGAAAATACACCACTTATGATGATTTTAAGTGATGTACAACGTGAGTATGGTTACATCCCACTAGACGTACAAGAATTAATTTCTGAAAAAACAGGTATTCCTGTTGCGGAAATCTATGGTGTAGTAACATTCTACTCATTCTTTTCATTAAAACCTAAAGGAAAATACGTCATTGGTGTTTGTTTAGGTACTGCTTGTTATGTTAAAGGTTCACAACAAGTAATCGACAAATTTGGTGAATTACTAAATATCAAACCAGGAGAAACAACAGACGATGGCTTATTTACACTTGATGCATTACGTTGCATTGGTGCTTGCGGTATTGCTCCTGCCATTTCAATTAATGGTAAAGTATATCCAAAAGTTGCCGTAAACCAAGTAGCAAGTATTATTGAAGAATATCGTCAACTAGGAGGTGCGGAATAATGATTAGAAGTGAAAAAGAATTAACTACTAAAATTGCTGATTGCACAACTAGTTTTGATGCAAAATTTGCTGGCACAAATGGCAAACGTGCAATTGTTATTTGTGGTGGAACAGGTTGTTTATCAAGTAACTCAGCAAGTATTCTTGCAAAATTCGAAGAAGCTATTATGGCTCATGATTTAAGTGACAAAGTTACTGTTAACAAAGTAGGTTGCTTTGGCTTTTGTTCACAAGGTCCTTTCGTAAAAATTTTCCCTGAAGACACTCTATATCATGGTGTTAAGGTTGAAGATGTAGAAGAAATTGTTAATACTGATTTAATAAATCATCAAATTGTGGAAAGACTACTATATGTAGATCCTATGACAAAAGAAAAAATTCAAAAACAAGATGAAATTAACTTCTACAAAAAACAAAAACGTGTTGCTTTACATGGATGTGGTTTAATTAATCCTGAAAATCTTGATGAAGCATTAGGCTATGGAGCATATAAAGGTTTACAAAGAGCCTTACATATGACTCAACAAGAAGTAGTAGACGAAGTATTAAAATCAGGACTTCGTGGCCGTGGTGGAGGAGGTTTCCCTACCGGTCGTAAATGGCAATTTGCTTTAAACCAAAATAATCCTGAAAAATATGTAGTATGTAATGGTGATGAAGGTGACCCAGGTGCTTTCATGGACCGTTCAATCTTAGAAGGTAATCCACTTGCCGTAATTGAAGGTATGGTTATAGCTGGTTATGCAATCGGTGCTCAAAATGGTTACTTCTATGTACGTGCTGAATATCCAATTGCTGTTGAAAGATTACAAATTGCAATCAACAAAGCAAGAAAAATGGGATTATTAGGTAAAAATATTTTAGGAACTGATTTCTCATTTGATGTTCACATCCGTCTTGGTGCTGGTGCGTTCGTTTGTGGTGAAGAAACTGCCTTATTAAATTCAATTGAAGGTAAACGTGGTATGCCTCGTCCAAGACCTCCATTCCCAGCTGTTAAGGGTTTATGGGGTAAACCAACAATTGTTAATAACGTTGAAACTTTAGCTTGCGTTCCTTATATCTTAAGAGAAGGTGCTGAAAAATTCGCAGAAGTAGGTACTGAAAAATCTAAAGGTACAAAAGTGTTCGCATTAGGTGGTAAAGTAAATAACGTAGGTCTAGTTGAAGTTCCTATGGGTACTACTCTTCGTGAATTAATTTACGATATTGGTGGTGGTATTCCTAATGGTAAAAAATTCAAAGCTATTCAAACTGGTGGTCCATCAGGTGGATGCTTAACTGAAAAAGATTTAGATGCTCCAATTGATTACGATAACTTAGTAGCAAAAGGTTCAATGATGGGTTCTGGTGGTGCCATCGTTATGGACGAAGACAACTGTATGGTTGACGTTGCAAAATTCTATATGGAATTCATTTGTGATGAATCATGTGGTAAATGTTCTCCATGCCGTATTGGTACAAAACGTATGTTAGAAATCTTAAATAAGATTACTGCTGGTAAAGGAACATTAGAAGATTTAGATGAATTAGAAGAACTTGCAACAACAGTTACTCAAAATTCATTATGTGCATTAGGACAAACTGCAGCAAACCCAATTGTTTCAACAATGAAACAATTTAGAGAAGAATATATTGCCCATGTAGTTGACAAGAAATGTCCTGCTCATGTATGTAAGAACTTAATGCAATATTACATTATGCCTGAAGCTTGTAAGAAGTGTTCTAAGTGTGCAAGAAATTGCCCAGTAAATGCTATCTCAGGTGTACCTGGTAAAGAACCTTATGTAATTGATCAATCTAAATGTATTAAATGTGGCTTATGTATGTCTACATGTCCATTTAAAGCAATTATTAAGAAATAGGAGACCGATATTATGGCAAAAATTAATATAAAAATCGAAGGCCAATCTTATCAAGTTGAAGAAGGCTTAACAATTTTAGAAGCAGCTAAAGAATGTGGATATGAAATTCCATCTTTATGTGCTTATAATCATGGTGAATGTAGTTTAGCTTCTTGTCGTGTTTGCTTAGTTGAAGCAACTGGTGCTAGAGGCCTAGTTGCATCTTGCGTATATCCTATTTCTGAAGGTATGGAAATTACTATTTCTTCACCTAAAGCTACTGCTGCAAGACGTGCTAGTGTTGAATTAATTCTTTCTAACCACTCAATGAATTGTCAACAATGTGACAAAAATGGTCATTGTGAATTGTTATACGTAGCTCAAGTTGTTGGTGCTCGTGAAAATAAATTTGTTGGTTCAAAAACTCCAATTACAGTTGATGAAATTTCTCCATCTATTATTCGTGACACTTCAAAATGTATCTTATGTGGACGTTGCGTTAGTCGTTGTGTTGCTGCACACGGAACTGGTATTTTAGGTTTTGAAAAACGTGGTTTCTCAACAATCGTATCTCCTGCTGAAAATCGTAGTTTTGCAACAAGCCCATGTATCTTATGTGGACAATGCGTAAATGTTTGTCCTACTGGCGCATTAATGGAAAAGAGAGAAATCGATAAAGTAGACGAAGCAAGAAGAGCTGGTAAATACTTAGTTGTTCAAACTGCTCCTGCCATTCGTGCAACTCTTGGCGAAGAATTTGGTTATAAAATTGGTACTCCAGTAACTGGTCAAATGGTAGCTGCTTTAAGAAGACTTGGCTTCAATAAAGTATATGATACTAACTTTGGTGCTGACTTAACAATAATGGAAGAAGCTAATGAATTACTTGCAAGAATTAAAGATGGTGGTGTATTACCAATGATTACATCTTGTTCTCCAGGTTGGATTAATTATGCTGAATACTATTATGGAGATCAATTAGATCATCTATCAAGTTGTAAATCACCTCACCAAATGCAAGGTGCTATTATTAAATCATACTTTGCAGAAAAGAATGGTTTAAAACCAGAAGATATTTTCGTAGTTTCAATCATGCCTTGTACCGCAAAGAAATTTGAAAAAGAACGTCCTCAATTACAAAAGAATGGCATTAAAGATGTTGATGCAGTATTAACTACTCGTGAACTTGCTAAATTAATCAAACGTAGTGGTATAAATTTTGCTAAATTACCAAACGAAGAATTTGACCAAGATTTAATGGGTGAATATACTGGCGCTGGTGTAATATTTGGTGCTACTGGCGGTGTTATGGAAGCGGCTTTAAGAACAGCTTATCATGAATTAACTGGTAAAGAATATGAAGCAGTAGAATTCACTGCTGTTCGTGGTATGCAAGGATTAAAAGAAGCTACTTTAAATATTGCTGGATCAGAAATTAAAGTTGCTGTTGCATCTGGTATGCGTAATGCCAAAGTATTAATGGATGAAATTCGTAGTGGTAAGAGCCCATATACATTTATTGAAATTATGGGTTGCCCAGGTGGATGCGTTAACGGTGGTGGACAACCATATGTTAAACCATGCTTCTTACCTAATGAAGATAACAATATCTTAGACACATACAAAGAAAAACGTGCTCAAGCATTATATTCTGAAGATGAACGTCAAAAGGTACGTCAATCTCATAACAATAAACAAGTACAAAAATTATATAGTGATTTCCTAGGAAAACCTAATTCTCATAAAGCTCATGAATTATTACATACAACTTATGTATCTAGAGAAAGATTTCCAAAAAATAAATAACTAAATAAAATTGAATTAAAATAGCGGCATTAGCAATTAATGTCGCTTTTTTGCAATACTAAAAATTACATTGACATAATAAAATATCTTGAATAACATAAGGGGAGATATTAATATGTTGATGATTGTTACAAAACTTTTAGGTGGACTTGGTACTTTTTTATTAGCTTTTAAACTATTAACCGAAAATATTGAAAAAATAGCTAGTGACAAATTAACAAAATTATTAAAGAAGACAACTAAAAATAGGATATTAGGTGTAATTGTTGGTACTATAATTACTGCTTTACTACAAAGTTCTACCGCAACAACGGTTATGGTGGTTAGTTTTGTAAATGCAGGGGTACTTGATTTATTTCAAGCAACTTCAATAATAATGGGGGCTAACATTGGTACAACCATAACTGCTCATATTGTGGCTTTAGATAGCGTTGATATTGGTAACTATTTAGCTACTTTTGTTGGGGTTGGAATGATTTTAAATATGATATTTGAAAAGCCCAAAATAAAGAATTTAGGAATGGCTTTAGTAGGATTTGGCTTAATCTTTATTGCTTTATATCTAATGAAAGATGCGATGGTAAGTTTACAAGATGATTATCGCTTTGTTGAACTTTTAACCAAAATTAACAATCCTTTCATCCTATTAGTGCTTGGCGCATCAATTACAATTGCTTTACAAAGTTCAGCCGCTGTTACCACCATTTTAATTTCAATGATTGCATCAGGCATTACTATTGGTAATGGAGTATTACCTAATGCACCTCTATTTGTTATCTTAGGTAGTAACATTGGTACTTGTCTAACCGCCATTGTATCATCAGCATCCGCTTCTGTTAATGCCAAAAGAGCCGGTCTTATTCATTTATTATTCAATGTCTTTGGTAGTGTAATTTTTATGATTATTCTACTGATTTGGAAAAACTTTATCAACGACACACTTGGTAGAATGGTAAGTGATCCATCTAGCCAAATCGCTATTTTCCATACTTTATTTAATGTAATATCAACTTTAATTTTCTTACCATTTATCAGTCAATTTGTAAAGATTTCGACAATTTTAGTAAAAGATAAAGTAAATACTAAATAAATTAAAAATGAACCATAAATAAATAATAGATAACAAAGATTCCTACTATTAACAAGTAGGAACCTTTGCATTTTAGCACATTTATGGTATAATATTACTGGAGGTAGACGATGATAGAAATAAGATATGCCTTTATTGATAAAGTAGATAAACTTGATATTAACGTATTACCTACAGAAGTTATTGATCATATAAATAGTATAAAAAATGAATCAAGAAGAAATCAATCGCTTGTTTGTTGGTCTTTATTAAATAAACTTGTATATAGTTACTATAATAAAAACCTATGTGATGTACCATTTAGATATCAAGAAAATGGTAAACCGCTATTTGATGATTTTTTTGTTTCCCTTGCACATAGCCATAACATTGTTTGTTGTGCTCTAGCCCGCGAAGAAGTGGGAATTGATGTTGAAAGGGTGCGTATACTTGAGCATTTTGAGAACTTAGTTGATAAAATGTGTTATAATAAGGGTGAAATAAGTGTAAAAGAGTTTATTTCTTATTTTGTAAAAAAAGAAGCCAAAATAAAAAAAAGTGGTCAAAGATTAGGATTACAACGCAACAATCTTGATTTAGACACTGATGATGTTGGCATAAAAGAAATTGTGAATAATAACTTTGAATACTATGAACTTGCTTATTACCCTAATAGAGAAGTAAATATAGAAGAAATGGAGATATAATAATGAAAAATATTAAAAGATTATTTGTTGTAATATCAATAGTACTATTAGCTTTCATTGGAACTAGTTGTGAAGAAAATTGTAGTTTTACCCCTAATCCAGGTGACTATGATCCTTCAACTTTTGATGATTTTGCCGATAATGTTTTTAAAATGTTAGTTGGTAATGATGAATTAACTTTGAATTATTACTTTGAAAATCCTGAAAATTTTGGGTTATCTCATAATGAACCAAGTTTACCTACACCTAGTGTTACAAGTGGATACAGTGTATTACTTATCAATTATATATTAGGGAAAGTAAATGGCTATAAATATGAAGATCTAAATGATGATCAAAAAATGACGTATAACCTAATTATGAACATCATTGATAACGTAAATAGTAAAACATCAGAGATGAGTTATCTTAGTAATAATTACCTAGGTTCTTACCTTGGTTATCAAGCTCAATTACCACTTTTATTATCAGAATATAAATTTAGAACTAAATTAGATGTTGATAATTATTTAAAATATTTAGATTTAGTACCTGAAACATTCCAAAAATACCTTGATTTTGAAGTTGAAAAAGCAGATCACGGTTATGGCATGAGTGATTTCGTTATTGATAAAGTTGTTCACCAATGTGAAGAGTTCATCAAAGCAGCCGGAACTGGTAACCACTTTATGATTACAACCGTAAATAAAAAAATTGATGAATGTGATTTCTTAACCGATGAAGAAAAAGAATCATATAAGAATGCTAATATCGAAAAAGTTAATGGCCCATTAATTAGCGGTTATAAACTTGTTCAAGATGAGTTACCAAAATTAAAAGGTAGATCAACTAATGATATGGGACTTGCTTATTACTATGATTCAAAAGGTAACCCAATTGGTAAAACTTATTATGAATTAGATTTCCAAGAAACTGTTGGTTACAAAATTAGTTTAGTAGACGCTGAAAAATATGTTGATGATTTATTAAAGTATTATGAACAAGAATTAGTTAAATATCGTAACCTCTATTTAACTAATGAAGAATTTAAAGCTAATTGTGATAGTTATCAATTAATGGATAAAACTCCGGAAGAACAACTTGCTTACTATCAAACAGTTATTGGTAAATATTTCCCTAGCCTTAATTATCAACCAGAAATTGTAGTCAAATTTATTGACAAGGCAATGGAAGAACACTTTAGTCCAGCAGCTTATATGACAAGTGCCATTGATAACTTAGAAAAAGAATACATTTATCTAAATGGCTCAAGTGTTTTAACCGATGGTGTATATAAATATAATTATTTATATACAACTTTAGCTCATGAAGGGTTACCTGGCCATTTATATCAAAATGTGTATTTTAAGAGTACCGATGCTAATCCACTGCGAAAAGTTTTAAAATCTTCAGGATACAGTGAAGGTTGGGCAACTTATGCGGAGATATTCAGTTATGAATTTTTAAGAGGCGAATATATGGATGAATTCATTGACTACTTAATATTCCAAGATGAATATACAGGCGCAATGTATTGTAGATTAGATATGGGAATTAACTATGATGGTTGGACGCTTGAAAAAGCAGGAGCTTTCATTAAAAAGTACGTTCCTCAAGTAACAGATGAAGCAATTAAAGCAACTTATGAACAATTAATTGAAGTGCCTAATAATATGCAAACATACTTCTTTACTTACTTCAAAATAAAAGATTTAAGAACTTATGTAATGAATCTAACTTCTAGCACAAGAGAAAACTTTGACTACATTACATTCCATAAATATATTCTTGATTGTGGTCCTGCTCCACTAAGATTTGTCGAAGAATATGTAAAATCAAAATATGAATAAAATACTAATGACTTGCTAAAATAATAAAAATTTAGTATAATAATCAAGTAAAAAATATTATTAATAATTTTAAGGAGTATTAAAATGAACGCAAATTTAGAACGTTTAAGTGAAAATTCTGTAAAACTTACAGTAGAAGTAAGTGCTGAAGAATTTGATAAAGCTTTAGACTTAGCTTTTGAAAAAGTTGTAAAAGAAGTAAAGGCTGATGGTTTTAGACCTGGTAAAATGCCTAAAAATATCTTTATCCAAAGATTTGGTTGGGCATCATTATATAATGAAGCAATTCAATATGCTTTTGAAGAAACATATCCTCTAGCATTACAACAAACTAAAGTATATCCAACTGCTGAACCAAAAGTAGACCTTGATTTTGCTAGTTTAGAAAAAGGTAAGAGTTTCACTTACACTGCTGAAGTTGATGTATGGCCAGAAGTTCATCTTGGCGAATACAAAGGCTTAAAAGTAAAACCTTTATCAACTAGAGTAACTAAAAAAGACGTTGAAGCTGAAATCAAACATATGCTTGAAAGTAAAGTCGAAAATGTTATTAAAGATGGACCAGCTGAAAATGGTGACACAGTCGTAATCGATTTTGAAGGATTCGTTGATGGTGTTCCATTTGAAGGTGGAAAAGCTGAAAATTATCAATTAGAACTTGGTTCAAAAGCCTTTATCCCTGGTTTTGAAGATCAACTAATTGGTGCTAAATCAGAACAAGACGTTGAAGTAAATGTTACTTTCCCTAAAGACTATCATGCAAGTCTTGCCGGAAAAGCCGCATTATTTAAAGTAAAAGTACATGAAGTAAAAGGTAAAGAATATCCTGAACTTACTGATGAATTAGTAAAAGAATTAGAAATTGAAAATGTTAATACAGTAGAAGAATATCAAAACTATGTAAAAGAAGATTTAAAGAAACGCAAGAGCGTTGCGGCTGAAAATCATCTTGTTACAGGATTAGTTGATGCAGTGTGCAAAAACTCATATGCTGATTTCCCTGAATCACTAATCAAATCTGAAGTTGAACATCAAGTAAATAATGTTGAAATGCAAGCAAAACAATATGGTATGCCTGTTGAAATGTTACTTCAATACAGTGGGGTTGCATCAATGGATGAATTCAAGAAATCTGCTGAAGAACATATTCGTAAATCATTCTTAGAAGAATTAGTACTTGAAAAGATTATGGAACTTGAAAACATCGAAGCAAGCCAAGAAGAAATCGAAAAAGAATATCAAACTCTTGCTAATGTTTCTGAAAAAGACGATGAAAAAGCTAAAAACGATAAAGTTAACGCTGTAAAGAAACAATACAAAGTTGGTCAAGTTGCATATAAAGTTAAAGCTGATAAAGTTATTGAAATCTTAAAAAAGAATGCAGTAACAAAAGAAGCTAAAGAAGAAACTAAATAATTTGTCGATTTTTCAAATTTAATATTAAACATAAAAAAGTAAAATCGCTCCATAATAATTATGGAGCGTGATTACTATATATGGGAAAAACTAAATATTGTTCGTTTTGTAACAGCGAAATTAACATTCACAATCTAGGAATAGAGGGCTTAAATGCCTGTATTTGCTTTGATTGTTTAGAATTATATCATAACTTGGTTGAATTTGAAGAACAAGAAAGATCAAATAAACACTTACGAGAAAAGATTAGTTGTAAAGATTTAACCCCTAAAAAGATCTATAATGAACTTGACTTAGAAGTAATTGGTCAAGAACATGCTAAGAAAATATTATCAGTGGCACTGTATTCGCATTATCTAAGAATAAAACACCCGGAAGCTAATCTAAATAAATCTAATATCTTAATGATTGGACCAACGGGAGTTGGTAAAACATTGCTTGCTAAAACTATGGCCAAAATCATCAATGTTCCAATAGCTATTTGTGATGCGACCGTTTATACCCAAGCGGGTTATGTCGGTGAAGATGTTGAAAATATCTTATTGCGATTAATTCAAAACGCAGACGGCGATATTAGACTTGCGGAAAAAGGGATTGTCTTTATTGATGAGTTTGACAAACTTGCTAGAAAAGGCGAAAATCCATCAATAACTAGAGATGTATCTGGTGAAGGTGTTCAAAATGCCTTATTGAAGATTATCGAAGGTAATGTTGTAAATGTTCCACCACAAGGGGGAAGAAAACACCCATACCAAGAATGCTTACAAATCGATACCTCAAACATCTTGTTTATTTGTGCAGGAGCGTTTGATGGCCTTGATGGAAGAAAGAAATATAGTGTAGGGTTTGACTCTAAAATAGTTAATGAATCTGAATTAGATATTGAAAAAATTCGTAAATTTGGGATTATCCCTGAATTACTAGGTAGACTTCCAGTTATTGCTAAACTAAAAGACTTAACCAAAGAAGAGTTAAAATTAATTTTAACTAAACCTAGTAATGCCATTACTAAACAATATCAACAACTATTTGCAACTAATAATGTTGAACTTTCCTTTATGGAAGATGCAATTGATTATATTGCGGAAGTAGCCATAAAAGAAAAAACGGGTGCAAGATCACTTCGAAAAATAATTGAAGATTTGATGCTTGATACGATGTTTGAATTACCATTTAACGATGGAACTAAAAAAATTACTATACAAAAAGGACAAATAATTAAAGAAAAAAATCATTTAATAGATGCTTAAATAGTATCAGAAAGGAGCCAAAATGTTTAATCGTACTGATATTGTAGATGCTCAATTACCAGGAGTTGTGGTAAGTGATATAGTACCACTACCAAGCAATGGATTAAGAGCAGATTTTGCTATCGATAGCGACATTAAGGCATTGAAAAATGCTGAACAATATAAAAATTATGTAGTATTATTAATTCCAAATTATAGTACCCGTAATAATAAAAACGAAGTAGTACTTTATTATAATGTAGGAATTGTGGCAAAAATCATTTTAAATATGACTAGTCCCAATGGTACAAGAAGAGTAAAATTCCAAACAATTGTACGTTGCAAGATTAATAGTATTGATAATACTAGTGGTAGTTGTTTAGTTGATTTTGTAACTTTACCATCGACTAGTTCAGATACTATGAAAAATGATGCAACCTATGATTTAATAAAGAAATTCTTAACTGAAAATAATATAGATAGTGTTCTTAAGAAAGATGGTATAAACATTAATAATACTGAACTTTCATATGATGAAATATCAGATATACTTGTACATAATCTTGATTTAAATCGTGACACTAAATTACGTTATTTATTAGAAGATAATGTTACTACTCGTTTAACTTATTTATTAGAAGATCTATATAAAGAACAAATGTTCAAAGAATTAGAAATTAAAATTGATAATGAAGTAAAACGTAGTATTAATGAATCACAAAAAGAGTATTACCTTCGTGAAAAAATGAAGGCAATTCAAGAAGAACTTGGTGAAAAAGCTAAACGTGAAACTGAAATTGATGAAATCCGTAAAAAGATTAAAGAAGCAGGTATGCCAAAATCAATTGAAGAAAAAGCGATGACAGAATTAAATCGTTATGTTTCAATGCCAGGCAGTTCACCAGAATCTGGGGTTATTAGAAAATACCTTGATTTTATGATTGATTTACCTTGGAGTAAACAATCAGTTGATTCAGAAGATATTAATCTTGCGAAAGCGGAATTAGACCGAGAACATTATGGTTTAGATATGGTAAAAGAACGTATTTTAGAATATCTTGCCGTAAAAATTATGAGTCATAAAAATCCTCAAACAATTCTTTGTTTAGTAGGTCCTCCCGGAGTAGGTAAAACTTCCCTTGCCAAAAGTATTGCGAAAGCTTTAAATAAATCATTTGTAAAACAAGCACTTGGTGGTGTCAAAGATGAATCTGAAATTAGAGGACATCGTCGTACATACCTTGGCGCATTACCAGGTCGTATATTACAAGGAATGGTTAAAGCAGGTACTAATAATCCCGTATTCTTATTAGATGAAATTGATAAGATGTCAAGTGATTATAAAGGTGATCCAACTAGCGCGATGTTGGAAGTATTAGATTCTGAACAAAACAAATACTTTAGTGATCACTATTTAGAAGAACCATATGATTTATCAAATGTTTTCTTTATTGCCACCGCAAACTATCTAGACAATATTCCTGCCCCACTTAGAGATAGATTAGAAATTGTTGAAGTATCTAGTTATACCGAATATGAAAAATTTGAAATTGCTAAACGTCATTTATTAAAGAAACAATTACTTAATAATGGTTTAGATGAAGCATACTTTAGTATAAGTGATCAAGCAATCTATCGTATAATTCAAGAATACACCCGTGAAGCAGGGGTTCGTGAATTAGAAAGAATGTTGGGTACTATTATTAGAAAAGCCATTAAGAATATTCTTATGAATCATGTTGAACGTGTAGATATTGATGTTGACAATTTAGAAGAATATCTTGGTAAACCAAAATATACTTACAATGCAAATGATGACTTAGATCAAGTTGGAGTTGTAACTGGTCTTGCCTACACACAATTTGGTGGTGACACTTTACAAGTTGAAGTAACCCATTATAAAGGTGATGGAAGACTCGTATTAACTGGTAAACTTGGTGATGTAATGAAAGAATCAGCTCAAGCTGCCTTAAGTTATGTTAAATCAAATGCGGAAAAATTTGGCATTGATTGTGATGAATTCAAAAAATCTGATATTCATATTCATGTACCAGAAGGAGCTGTACCAAAAGATGGTCCATCAGCTGGTGTAACAATTGCAACTGGTATCATTTCAGCCTTTACTGGTCGAAAAGTTGACCATAGCGTTGGTATGACAGGTGAAATCACTCTAAGAGGTAGAGTACTTCCAATTGGTGGTTTACGTGAAAAATCAATTGCGGCACACCGAAGTGGATTAAAAACAATCTTAATACCAAAAGATAATGTTAAGGACTTAGAAGAGATCCCCGCAAGCGTTAAGAATAGCTTAAATATCATACCTGTAGAAACCGTTGATGATGTTGTTAACCATGCAATAATTGCTAAATTTACAAAATAATTATTAAATTACTAGAAATATTTTTGGAAATGTGCTATAATAAGTCAAGTAGTATTGAATATATAGAAAAATAACGTATAGGAGGCCACATATTATGCAATGGTTCGATTATTTACTATTAGTTATATCTTTATTTTTGATTATGATAATTGTTTTACAAACATCTAAAGAAAATGCTTCTAGTGCTTTTTCTGGTGAAAAATCATCTGTTCAAAAACAAAGGGGAGCTGAAAAAGTAATTAACAATATAACAACAGTGCTTTCAATAGCTTTCTTTGTTGTAGCTATTTTAGCTGTTATATTAAGATAATTAAAAAATAAGAGGGCTATTGTTTTTAATAGTCCTTTTTATTTTCCAAAGGGGTGAGAAAAATGCGCGAAAAAATTTTAAAACTATTACAAAGTGACTCATACCATCCAATGGTTGCCAACCAAATATTTCAATTGTTGAATCTAAAAGATAGTAAAGAATTTACCCAATTAGTAAAAACCTTGAATCAATTAGAAGATGAAGGAGAAATTACTCACAATAGTAGAGGTGAATACGCAACATTTGAAAAACTTAATCTTGCGAAAGGTATCATTGATGTAAAAGATGGTGGTTATGCTTTTGTTGATACTGATTTAGGCGGTATATTTATTAAATCCGATAATATAAATGGAGCAATCACTTACGATGAAGTACTTGTCGAATACTATTTAGATAACCTTGGTAGATACGAAGGAAAAGTTGTTAAAATAATTAAACGCAACACCCGTGTAATTATTGGACCAGTATCTAGATTAAGACAAAAGGCAATTGTTAGAAGTATTGATTCAAAAATTAAACTATTAGTATTTATTAAAGAAAAAGATTTAAAAAAAGCTAAAGTTAATGATATCGTTAAAGTGGAAATTACCGAATACTTTCCTAATATGACCGCAGATGGTAAAGTTGTTGAAGTGTATGGTAACAAACACTTACCAGGACTTGACATAACTAGTATGGTATTATCTAGCGGGGTACCAGTTGAATTTCCTGAAGATGTAAGAAAAGAAATAAAAACAATACCTAATAAAATTGATAGTGAAGCAATTTTACAAAAAAATCCTAAAATAAGAGATTTGCGTGATAAACTAATAATTACTATTGATGGTGATGATGCCAAAGATTTAGATGATGCGATAAGTTTGGAATATAATGATAGTGGTAACTATCATTTAGGGGTTTATATTGCGGACGTAAGTCACTATGTACAAGAAAAAAGTCCCTTAGATACCGAAGCTTTAAATAGAGGTACAAGTGTATATTTACCAGATAGGGTAATTCCAATGTTACCAAAAGAATTATCTAACGGAATTTGTTCATTGAATGAAAAAGTTGATAGACTGGTAATGGCTTGTGAAATGGAAATTGACCATGATGGTAAAATAATAAATCATGATATCTTTGAAGCTATTATTAACAATAAACATCGAATGACTTATTCTAATGTAAACGCAATGCTTGAAGATAAAAATCAAGCAATTCGCGATGCTTATTTTGACATTTACCCGATGTTAAAACAAATGAATGAACTTGCTAAAACTCTTAGAAATAAAAGAATAAAAAGAGGTTCATTTGAATTTGAATCACTTGAACCAAGATTAATCTTAGATCAAAATGGTAAAGTAGTGGATATTGTTTTAAGAAAACAAAGAAGTGCTGAAAAACTAATTGAGGAATTTATGCTTGCGGCAAACGAAACGGTTGCAGAAGCTATGACTTGGCTTAATGTACCTTTCATATACCGTGTTCATGAAGAACCAAGTGATGAAAAAATAACTAAATTACTTGAAACCTTAGACTTATTCGGCTATAATGTAAAAATAAAAAACAAAAAAGCAATGCCTAAAAAACTTCAAGAAGTATTACTTAGTTTAGAAAACGATGAAGAAAAAGATAGTGAAGAACTATCTAAAGATATTATTATTAACCAAATGATGATACGTAGTATGTCAAAAGCTAAATATCAAGAATACAATATTGGTCACTTTGGTCTAGCAAGTGAATGCTATACCCATTTTACTTCACCAATTAGAAGATATCCTGATCTTTTAGTTCACCGTCTTGTTAAACAATTTATGTTAGGAGAAGATGAGGTAACAGTAACTTCACCAGTTGAATATTTTGCTAGTAAAGTAAACTATGCAAGTATTCAATCAAGCAAAACTGAAAAACGCGCTGAAGTATTAGAACGTGATTGTGTTGATTACAAGAAAGTTGAATATGCAAGTAGATTTATTGGTACTATTACTTCAGGATTACTTACCTCAATTACTAACTTTGGAGTATTTATTACTCTAGATAATTCAATTGAAGGATTAGTAAAATATGCCGATATGCAAGATGATTATTACGATGTTGACGATAAATTTGGTAGAATTGTTGGTGAAAGGTATCACAAAGTATATCAAATAGGAGACCGTTTAACCGTTAAAATTGTCAGTGCTAATCTAGAAAAAAGTGAAATAAACTTTAAAATTATCAAGAAGGAGGACTAAAATGGCCACAGATGCGATAAAAATTGTTGCGCAAAACAAAAAAGCAAGTCATGACTATTATATTTTAGAAACCTATGAATGTGGAATTGTCTTAACCGGAACAGAAATAAAAGCCATAAGAGTTGGCAAAGTAAACCTTCAAGATAGTTTTTGCACGATAAGAAATAATGAAATGTTTGTAAATGGTTTAAACATTTCAAAATATGAAATGGGTAATATTTTTAACCATAAACCTGATCGAACCCGTAAATTACTATTACACAAAAAAGAAATAATTAAAATTCATTCAAAAATTCAAAAAGAGGGTTATACTTTAGTACCCCTTAACATAACCTTAAAAAATGGACTTGCAAAACTAAATATTGGTCTTGCGAAAGGTAAAAAACTTTACGACAAACGTGAAGATATGAAACAAAAAGCCGAAGAAAGAGAATTGAGAAAATATTAACATGAAAAAATATGAAGAATTTATAAATGCCTTACAATATGTTGACCAAGGCGATAATAAAAGTGCATATGATAAATTAACAGAATTAATAAATGATAATTTAGAACTTGAAAATAAAACATTATATTATGATGCTTTATATGCAAGAGCATCACTTGATATTGCAAATTTAAATTTACACATCGATGATTCAATTGAAGATTTAAAAATTCTAATTGCTAACCGTACAAGATATGTTAAAGAATCTTATTCTCTTGCTACTCTTGTTTATGATCACTTAGAAATGCCAGATGAAGTTATTGAATATGGCACTAAAGCTTTAGAACTTGATGCACCATTTACTAGTGAAATAGCTTATGCGCTTGCTAAAGCATATGCTAGTAGAGGCACTAAAAGCTCATATCTAGAAGCTTTAAAATACATTGATACTTGCATTAATAATGCCGATGAAGAATTAAACAATGTTGTTGATTTCCTTATTTGCAAAACTGATATTTTAATATCATTAAACTTAACTGATCAAGCACTTAGCTTAATTGATGAAATGATGGCAAAACATGGGGCAAGTGAAACTTTGTATTACCTAAAGTCTAGAGCCTACTACTGTAAATATGATGAAGATACGGTTGCCAATAAAGAATATCTTGATATGGCAATTGATAACTTAAAAATATGTTTACAATATGATGAAAAAGATTTACTTGCAATTTCTTTGTTAGTTGAACTATATACTATAAAAAAAGACAAAGACAGAGCCTTTGAATTAATCGATAAACTTGATGATGGAAATCATACTGAATATATTGTTCTAGAAAAAGCTAAATTCTATGATGAAGTTGGTGAATATGAAGAAGGAAGAGACTTAGTATTATCTTTTGACAAATACCAAGATAATTGGAAATTAGTTTATACCCTTGGTGTATTTAACAAAAAACTAAACAATTTAGAAGAAGCTAGAAAATATTACAAACAAGCTTTAGAAATGTCACATGAAAACTTTATTGCTTCCGACATCATTGATATAAATATTGAATTAAATGATGAACTAGATTCTAATGCGATGTTATTGAAACTTGCAAAAGAAAATCCAGAAGGGGTAATTTTTTACCAATTAGCTGAAAATTCTTTTAGACTTGGTACACCAATTAAAAAAGTACTAAATTACTATGATAAAGCACATGAATTAGGTTATCTTACTGATATTGAATATATTGATGTTTTATCAGACTATGAAAAGCCTGATAAAACAATAACAAAGATTATTAAAAAGTATGACCGTAAGAAAACATACCCATTACTTCCAGTTTGGTGTAAAAAGAAGATGGCAGTTAGATATTTATATGGCGAAAATGGCATTAAACAAAATATCAAAAAAGCTATTATTAAGTTATTTGAATGTAGACAAGAAATGCCTGCTAATACTTGTGTAAATGCTATTTTAGGACGTGGCTTTGAACTAAAGAAAAACTTTAGTTTAGCTCATAAAATGTATGATATGGCATACCAACTAATTGAACAAGAAACTAAGCCAAGTTGTGATTGTGCTTATAGTTACTATGCTCACTCTTTAATTGAAGGAGTTGGCGTTAAACAAGATGTTGAAGAGGCTAAATCAATTATTTTAAAAGCTGTTCAAAAATTTAAAAAATTCATTTGTTCTCATACTGCCTATTACTATGCTTATTTTGCATTACAAGGTGATGAAAAATTTGACATCAGCAAAGCTTATGAATTACTAAGTTTTGACTATCCATTTGTGCGCTTTGACATTTCAAGAATTGTATATCTAACTAAATTAGAAGAAAAATTAAGAATAAGAAGTAAAAAATTAAACAATTTATTAGCCGATGGTAAAGACGTATATGACAGAAAAGAATGGAAGTATTATCGTAAAGCTATTACTGAAGATTGTCCAAAACCATATTGGCGCAACATTTAATCATTATTCTTTAACTCATTAACCTCTCTTCTAAGCTTTCTAACCTCATTCTTTAAAGCCTCATATTCCTCTTGAGTTGGTGATGCACTCTGTTGTGCCGCAATTGTTAACATGATTTGACCAAGTTGTTCAAACCAATTTCCAAGGGCATTAAGGGCTCCCGTATTTAGAAAAGATGATATAATATAAGCAATAATTGTTGCATATAGACTATATTCATAAGGAGGAATACTATCTAACCATTTTGATAGGGCTGTGATAGTTTCTTTTAACTCATCAAATTCAGTGTTCAAAATTATTCCTCCTTTATTTATTTTACGAAAGGATTTAATAAAATATGAAAGTAGTTAAAAAACAAACAAACAGTAAACTTTGTTATATTTGTGGTATTGAAAATGAATTTGGCCTAAAAGCACCTTTCTATGAAATGGAAGATGGATCAGTAATTAGTATCTTTAAATACAAAGAAATCCACCAAAGTTATCCTGAAAGAGTACATGGTGGACTTATCACTGCGATGTTAGATGAAATAGCAGGTAGAGCTATTTGGGTAACTGAACCAGAAACTTGGGCTGTAACTACTGAACTAAATGTCAAATTTAGAAAAGTTGTTCCTTACGATGTTACCCTAAAAGCGGTTGGTAAAATTATCAAAAACACTCATCGTGCTTTTATTGGTGAAGCTAAAGTATACGATATGGATGGTAATACGCTTGCGGAAGCGGTAGTAACATACTTAAAGTTGCCACTATCAAAAATTGCAACTAGCACCAATGCTCATGAAGATGTTAACATTTATCTTCCTGATGATGTAACAGAAATTGATTAATCCCCTAACGGGGAATATGCAATCGTGGCGGAATAGGTAGACGCGCTACTTTGAGGGGGTAGTGTTTGTATAAACGTGTGAGTTCGAGTCTCATCGATTGCACCATTAAGAAACGATTGTGCTAATACGAGATTTTATGCTCATATTAGCACTTTTTTGTTATTTTAGGGCATTTTTACTAGGGTTCAAGTACCGTTATTGGTAAAATTGCTTTTTTTATTGCATTGTATTAGATTGATGATTCAACTTCATAAAAAAGCTTTAGTGTATTTTCACACGATAGGTACACGATTACTCACATTTCGTGTCATTCGTGTAAATAACATATTTCTTTTATAAATAGGTTTATTTTTAATAATTATTCCCCTTTTTTATTGGATGGCTAAAAAAATAAAAAATTTTTGAAAAAAGGTGTTCAAAATGAAGATTTTTGTCCCTTATCTATTGAAGGAGGTAAGTTATATGGTTAAAGAAGAAGTTATTAAGCTTAAAATTGAAGGAAAATCCTACAGTGAAATTTCAAGAATCTTAGGAGTAAATGAGTCTACAGCTAAAACTATTTATAATAGATTTAAGAATAGTCATCCTGAATCATTTTGTCCTATGTGTTCAAAGTTCTTAATTCAAACTAAAGGACATCGCCAGAAAAGATTTTGTTCTAGTAAATGTAAAGACCATTATTGGAACTCAATGAAAAACCAAAAGAATAAGTAAAGAAACATGTGAGAGACTAGCCAATATTTAAACTGGCTAGTTTTTCATTTTTTATGTTCTCTAACCAATCTAAAGAACGTACCTCTAGATACTCCTATAAGTGATGCTGCTTCAGTATTTGTTATTTCATGATTTATATATCTATCTAATATATCATTGGTGTTAGGTGGCGTGACTACTTTTGGTCTACCAAACTTAACACCTTTTTCTTTTGCGATTCTGATTCCTTCCATTTGCCTTTGCTTAATATTTGCTCTTTCGTTTTCTGCAACAAATGATAATACTTGAAGAACAATATCACTTATAAATTTTCCAACTAGATTTTTACCTTCAATCCTAGTATCAAGTAGTGGCATATCAAGTACCTTTATGTCAGCACCTATGGTTTTTGTAATATGAGCCCATTCCTCAAGTATCATATGATAATTTCTACCTAAACGATCTATTGATTTAACAATTACTAGGTCGTCCTTTTTTAATTTCTTAATTAATTTCTTGTAATTAGTCCTGTCAAAATCTTTACCTGATTCTTTATCTACATAGATAAATTTGTCTTCTACTCCAAATTCTTTAATTTCTACATACTGCCTATCGATATTTTGTTGTTTTGTTGAAACTCTAATATAAGCATAAATCAACTTAATCACCTCCGTATTATATACATCTATAAAACGGAAAATTTATCAAGTGATAAGCAATAAAAAAAGAGGTATCAAAAGCAATATAAAAATGTATACCTTTTGATACCTCAGATTATTTCACTAATTTAATAAAATTATATCACATATTTTCTAAAAAATCTCTATTTTAGGTAAATAAAACCTACTTTTTTCTATACTTTGATAAATTCCAATAATTTATACAATTTGATACTTCAAGACCTCACTAATGAAAAATGGAGGTCTCATATGATTGATTATCAAAAAGCAGTAAAAGACTTAAGAGATAAGTTAATTATGACTCAAGCAGAATTTGCAAAAATGCTTGGTGTTTCTTTTACCTCAATCAATAGATGGGAAAACGGTCTTAATAGATCAACAACAGTGGCTAGAAAACAAATAGTGCAGCTTTGTAAAGAAAACAATATCGAATTGAAAGAGGTAAATGAATAGTGGCAAATGAAAGATACTCAGAAAATTTAGTTTTAGAATCAATGGATGTAACATTAGGAGAAAATGATTTTGGCTATGTCTTTCCACAAGGCGAAACCGGGAATTTTGGTGAGATTGAAAAATTATTAAAAGAAATGGGAGGCAAGCCGTCACTATGTGATTTAGATGATATGTCAACTACTGGCAGTGGAAAAGCAAAACCTGAGTACATAGTAACTTTTAATAATGACAAAAATACAATACTACTTGTTGAATGCAAAAAATCATTAAAAAATCATGAGAGTGTTAATAAAAATATGCCCCAAAAATATGCAGTTGATGGTGCTCTCTTTTACGCCAAACATTTGAAAGAGAAATATAATGTTTTAGCTGTGGCCGTTAGCGGTACATCAAAGGAAAATGTTAAAGTTAATACTTTCTATTGGAAAAAAGGTTTTGAAACTCCGCAAGAATTAAAAAAAGCAAAAGATACAATACTAGAACCATTAAATTATTTAAATCTAGCTAATGGTAAAAAAATGGAAAGAAAGTTTTCTCTTCAAGAGATTCGAGAACTCTCACAAATTATGCACGAAAAACTTAGACAAATTAAGATATCCGAAAAAGACAAACCAATTTTTGTTGCAGGAATTCTTATCGCACTCCAAAATAATGATTTTAGAACTGATTGGAACAATATTAGTAAGTTCAATAACCTTATTGATTCTATGATTGGAGCAATTGATAAAACACTTGATGATAGTGATATAAAGCGTGAAAAAATAGAGGCCATAAAGAGCTCGTTTAGAAGAATTAAAAGTAATGAAAAATTAAAGACGATCGCTTTAGGTGAAAGTGGCTCTCTTGCCTGGTTTATTGAACAACTGGAAATTAGAATTTTACCTATGATGAATCATTATGAGTATACAGAAGATGCATTAAGTATTTTTTATCATGAATTTATAAAATATAGTGCAACTGATGGCAAAGGACTTGGAATAGTTCTAACGCCTAAGCATTTAACTGATTTTATGTGTAAACTAGGAGAAATTAATAAACAAAGCAAAGTGGTTGACATTTGTTGTGGCTCTGGTTCATTTTTAGTTACAGCAATGGGGTTGATGTGTAAAGATGCAAATTCAACAGAAATTCTTGATATAAAGAAAAATGGACTATATGGAGTTGAACTAGATACAGACTTATATACTTTAGCTATTACCAACATGATAATTAGAAAAGACGGAAAGTCTAATATAATGTGTGGCGATTGCTTTAGTAGTGAAGTATATAACAGTTTAAAAGATAAACACTTATCTTTAGGTTTAATTAATCCTCCGTATTCACAAGAGGATAAATGCGAATTGGAATTTGTTGAAAGATTATTGCAAATTTTAGAACCTCGTGGATTGGCTGTCGCAGTTTTACCTATGAGTTGTGCAATAGGAACAAAGTTTAAAGAAGTAAGAGAACGTCTGTTTAAAAAACATACATTAAAAGCTGTATTTAGTATGCCAGATGATATATTTTATCCAACAGGTGTGAATGTTTGCGTAATGGTATGGGAAGCACACATGACACATGATGCTACTAGACCAACATTTTTCGGTTATTGTAAAGATGATGGATTTGTAAAAAGGAAAAAGATGGGAAGAGTAGATTACTTTAATAAATGGGACGATATAGAAAAAAACTGGTTAGATTTGTATGAAAAGAAAAAAGAGGTTGATGGTAAATCAGCTTTGAAATGTGTATCAGCTAAAGATGAATGGTTATGTGAAGCATATATGAAGACTGATTATTCTGAATTAAAAAAAGAAGATTTTCAACAAACAGTAAACGATTACTTGTCTTACCTTGTGAAAATAGGTGATGTTTATGAAGACTAAGACATTTTTGCTAAAAGATGTGTGTAATATTACATATGGAAATAAATTTGATTTGCAAAATATGACATATGATGATCCGCACATAAATTTTGTTTCTAGAACAGGTAATAATAATGGCGTGTCTGATGTAGTTGATTATATAGATGGAAAGAAACCATATAAAGAAGGGTGTGTAACTGTTGCGTTAGGCGGAAGTATTGGCTCCACATTTTATCAAAGTAAACCTTTTTATACAGGACAAAATGTTGCTGTTCTTGAATTTGAAGATAATGTTAGTATTTATTCAAAATTATACATTTGCCAATTAATAAAGTTTGAAGTAAAAAATAGATTCAGAGCTTTTGGCAGAGAATTAAATAAACACATTAAAGTTGATTTTACTATTGATTTGCCAATTAACAATGAAGGTAGAATTGATTATGAATATATGGAGAATTTTATAAAAACATTGCATTATAAAGAAATCAAGTCATCAAATACTAATCCTAAAATTAAATTAGATACAACTTCGTGGAAGGAATATAAACTTTCTGATTTGTTTGATGTTAGTGCTGGAATTTATCATTATTCAGATGAGTATGAAAGCGGAGAAACGCCTTATGTGTCTGCTTCAAATATAAACAATGGCGTTAGCCAATTTATTAATCTAAAGCCTGATTTTAAGGGGAATTGTATAGTTACAGGAAAAGTAGGCTGTACTGCGTTTTACGAACCTCACCCTTTTTGTGCGACAAGTGATGTTAACATATTAAGAGCAAAAAATTTTAATATGAATCCTATGATTGGTTTATTCTTGGTTACAGTAATCAATGCAAGTGAAAACTATAAATGGAATTATGGTAGACAATGTAGAGTTGGTGATAGCAAAGAAATCATCATAAAACTTCCGTCAATTAATGAAAAACCAGATTGGAATTATATGGAAAATTATATTAAATCATTGTTATATGCTGATAGAATTTAAATAAATGATTTAAGTTTACTACTCAACTTTATTGTCGGGTAGCCTTTTTCATTATTCTTATCTAGCCTTTACCGTTGAAACCACGTGAACATAAAATGAAACAGTATTACTATACTTGTCCTTATACATTTGAAAACATTAGTCTTGATACAATGAATAATAGGTGTCAAGACTATTTATTTACGTTTTTTAGGCGTTTTAAGATCAAAATTGGCACAAAACAAGTAAATTTCCATTAGATTTTATGGTCTGGTGGATTTTTTATTTGGTTTTGTATTAGAATTGTAGCTTTTTTAACGATTTTTAGTGGTAGGTGTTAGAACGATTACCATAGGTAGTAGAACGATTACTCGGTCAAAAACGTTGATAGAACGATTATTTCGACACCCCTTTATAATTAAAAAATGTCGAAGTATGTTGCCTTATACATTGATTTTGTTTCATAAAAGTGATATAATAGTAGCATAATCTTGAAAGAGGTAATGTCATGTTATTTAAAGATAAAGTTAAATATGTAAGAGAAAAAATGTGTCTACATCAACAAGATTTAGCTAAAGCAACGGGCATTTCATTCAATATAATAAACCGCTGGGAAAATGGTATTAGAAAACCAACATATATACTGCAAAGAAAATTTTGCGAATTTTGTGAACAAAACAATATCAAGTTTGAAGATTAAGGTGGTATGTATTAATGAAAATACAAAAAAACAACATAAGGAAGAGATAAAATTATGAACATAATTAGTTTGTTTAGTGGTTGCGGTGGACTTGATCTTGGCTTTAAAAAAGCTGGCTTTAATATCCCAGTAGCCAATGAATTTGATTCAACAATTTATGAAACGTTTAAAATTAATCATCCCTCTACTCATCTTATTGAAGGAGATGTGAGAAAAATAACAAAAAATGACATTATTAAATTTGTTGAGGGAGATGTTGATGGGATAATAGGTGGTCCTCCTTGTCAATCTTGGTCTGAAGCGGGTTCGTTAAAAGGAATCGAAGATGAAAGAGGACAACTTTTCTTTGATTATATACGAATTCTTAAAGAATTTAAACCAAAATTCTTTTTAGCTGAAAATGTTAGTGGAATGTTAGCCAATCGGCATAATGAGGCTGTAAAAAACATTATTCGTCTTTTTGAAGAAACTGGATATAATGTAACTTTAAATTTAGTAAATGCAAAAGACTATGGTGTTGCCGAAGAACGAAAAAGAGTTTTTTATATTGGATTTAGGAAAGACTTAAATATTAATTTTGTATTTCCTAAAGGGTCTACCGAAGATGATGATAAAAAAATTACATTGCGTGATATTATTTGGGATTTGCAATATACAGCTATACCCGCAGCCGCTAAAAATCATCATAATCCAAAAGCCATCAACAATAATGAATATTATACTGGTGCCTACTCCCCTATTTTTATGAGTCGCAATCGAGTAAAGAATTGGGATGAACAGGCATTTACAGTTCAAGCTTCTGGAAGACAATGTCAACTTCACCCGCAAGCACCTAAAATGAAAAAATATGGAAAGAATGATTGCCGATTTATTGAAGGCTATGAGCATTTATACAGAAGATTGACTATTCGTGAAATTGCACGAGTACAGGGATTCCCTGATGAATTTAAATTTATATATAAAGATACAAATAACGCATATAAGATGATTGGTAATGCAGTTCCTGTCAATCTTGCATATGAAATTGCTGTAGCCATTAAATTGTTTTTAGAAGGAAAAGGTACAGAAGTAATAGGATCAAAAATATCGGAGGTAAAAAATGAGTACAAACAGCAATGATCAAGGTAGAGCATATGAATATGCTTGGATGAATTCATTATACACTAAGCTCAATTCTATTAGAAAAACAAAAATCATCGATAATTCAAGCCTTGAGGCAAACAAAAGAGCTTGGTTAACAGTAAGCGAAAACATGCAAAAAATATTTAAAATTTCAGCCTCATCAGCTATTGATACAATACTAGAATTAGAACCATTAATGAGTGATTCTATTGATGATGAGTTATTACTCGAATTTCAACAAGATGGAGCTGGAATTAAAGGAGATGTAAGAGATATTGTTATCAAAAGAAATGATATACAATGGGAAGTTGGTTTAAGTATAAAACACAACCACGAGGCCATTAAGCATAGTCGTTTAAGTTATAAGATTGATTTTGGCAATGAATGGTTTGGTTTGCCTTGTAGTAAAGACTATTGGGATACAATTATGCCTATCTTTAATCGATTAAAAGGTGAAAAGAAACTTGGTACAAATTGGTCAGATATTCATGATAAGGAACAGTCTGTATATATTCCACTTTTACAAGCTTTTATAGATGAATTAAATCGAGCGTATGCAATCGATTCAGATATGCCACGGAAAATGGTAGAATACCTAATAGGAACAAAAGATTACTATAAAGTAGTTAGCAGGGATTCAAAATGTTTAACTGTAGTACACACTTTCAACATGCATGGCACATTAAATAAACAAAGCAAAATAAAAATATCAACCATTAGCGTTCCTATTGTTGAATTACCTACAGAACTCGTTGCACTAAAGTTCAAATCTAATAGTACTAATACAGTTGAAATGTATCTAAATAACGGCTGGCAGTTAAGTTTTAGAATTCATAATGCCAGCACAAAAGTTGAACCAAGCCTTAAATTTGACATACAATTTATTGGAATGCCAATTTCAATTATCAATATAGAATGCAAATGGAATACAAATCATGCGTAAACATTTTTAACCCTTTTAATCCATTTCACACGGAGGTTTCTTATGATTAGACCAATCAATATTTATTCTCTATCTCGTATTAGTTCAATAAATACTTTTAATATTCTAGAACGACATCACTCTCAAAATGAGGATATTCAAAGGCGTCAAGAACACGAAATACAGTCGTTAAAAATTTTGGTGGATAATCTTATTAATGATGGAACAAAAATTTTTGAATTTGATGGCTTTTTCTATGGATTTAAAATCCCTCAAATCGGAAAAGAATTTGATTTATTAAAGTTTACAGAAAAATATTGTCTAAGCATTGAATTAAAATCACAGAATGTGTCTCAAGAACAAATTTTAAAACAACTTATTAAAAATCGATATTATCTTAAACATCTCGGTAAAAGAATGGAATTATATACGATTATTACTGATACCTTGATGTGCTATAAATTATCAATGAATAATGAATTAATATTGACAAATTTAAGTGAAGTAAAAGAACGTTTGCAACAAATTTCCCGAGACTATCTCACGAGAATTGATAATCTTTTTTCACCATCCGAATATCTTGTATCCCCTCTTAATACTCCCGAAAGATTTATTCAAGGTGAATATTTTTTGACGCAAAATCAAGAGCAAATAAAATCTAAAATTTTAAAATCAATAGATAATGCATTTTTAAATGCTTATTTCCACTTGACGGGTAAACCTGGGACAGGGAAGACATTGCTTCTTTATGACTTAGCAAAAGAACTTTCACAAAACGGCAAAGTGCTTTTAATACATTGTGGGAAAATAGTAGAGGGACAATTAAAAATACGAAATGAAATTAGAAATTTAAACATCATTAGTGCAAAAGAATTGAATTCTTTCCAAAACGATATATCTAATTATAATTTTGTTTTAATTGATGAATCTCATCGCATATATGAAGAGCAATTTAAAGAAATATGTGATTCTATAATTAAAAATAATCAAATTTGCATTTTTTCGTCAGATCCTGAACAAATTCTATCTTCAGCTGAGGAAAATCGAAATATTGTTAAAAAAATAAAAGCGTTGCAATTAACAGGCGATTATGAACTCTCAGAAAAAATAAGAACCAATAAAGAATTGCACTCATTTATTATGTGCTTGAAAAATTTGAATCACAAGCCTAAAACCCAAATGAACTATTCTAATGTCCAACTTAATTACGCAAACGATGTTGAAGAAACAAGATACTTATTGGAATATTATAAACAAAAAGGATATGTATTTATAAATTATTCAAAATCAAATTATGATCCAAGTCCATACTCCGCATATGAAGAAGATTTTGATACACATCACGTTATTGGACAAGAATTTGATAAGATTGTCATGCTCATGGATAAATCATTTTATTATGATGACAATAATAATCTTTGTGGCATTCCCCATCCAAATCCAGATTATTTATATCCAAATCTTTTTTATCAAGGCGTAACTAGAGTTAGAATGGAATTATCAATTATTGTTGTAGATGCACTTGAACTTTTTGAGAAAATTACCAGTATTGTTACCTAAATTAGTGGGTGTCAAAGTAATCGTTCTAAAACTTAGGGGTGTCGCAAATTTTAGATAGGTGTGTCGTTTGTATCAAAATACTTTGATAAACACATTTGAAAATATTAGTATTGATACAGTTAATGTATTGAGATTTTTTTGTTTTTATGGTGGTTCAACTCACATCGTTAAGGTAGGTTTGAACTTTTGTTTTAGTTTTAGAAGCAGAAATTGTATCAAAAGTATCATCAATTATAGCAAATGTTACCAACCTTTTAACGATTACCTAACAATTTAACGATTACCTTTTTTAATGAGAAAATAAGAGTTTTATGGTATACTAATATTACATTAACAAAAAGGTGAAAAATATGAGTAATTTTGAAAGAAATAAAAAAATTGCAATTTTAATAGTTGAGTTAATTTCTAAAATGTATAAATTAGGTGTTGGAGTATTAGTTGAATTCGAACCTTCAAGTAAGTTTCCTCACACTGATGTTACTGCTAGAACAATACGTGATTATAGAATAATATTTAATATAGATAGATTGGCGATATGTCCAGAATCCGAAGTATATGTTACTGCCTTTCACGAAATGAGACATATCTACCAATATTGCTGTATTGATTTTAGTGACAAATTTCCAGATAACTTCAATGAACCAAAAGAACGAATAGAAAAGTGGAAGTATGAATTTAAAAATTATTATGTAAGTAATATAGAAGATGATGAAAAATACTTAAATCAAGATTGCGAAATTGATGCTATTGCTTTTGCCTATTTAATGATGATTAAATTATTTAATGCAAATGTTATTATTCCATCACTGATAAAAAAAAAGGTTATGGAAAGAGCAAAAGAAATAATTGGTAAATTATGATTAATCAAAAGCTAAAAACAAAAGATTAAGCAATAAACAAATCGGGAAAAATCAGATGGATAATTTCGATGGACAAAATGGTGCAAATACGATATAATTATTTCATTAATTGAGGTGTTATCATGGCGTTTAAGATTAATAATAGAAGGTATACTGGAAGTAAATATAAAATATCCGAGTGGATTAGAACTTTAATTTTAGAAAATTGTAAAGATTGTAAATCATTTTGTGATATTTTTGTAAAACCTTATTTATTTACTCAACAAAAAGCAAATTCTACTGCATTGAGTGTAACTGCAGGATTACTTTTATGTGGAAACAGAAACGGTTGGAAATATTGGAAAGACCAAAACGGTATTTCACTTAATGACGATAAAGAACCTGTAAAAAGAATTAAAAAGAAATAATGTTATTCAAGAGTTGGTAATGATTATGGATGAATTCTTGCTAAAAATGAATGAACACTTTAATAATAAAAATTATGATAAGTGGTATATAGATGATTTGTTTTGGAATCTTGAAAATATTAATAGCCCAATAGCAAATTTAATTAAAAATCATTTTGATAAGAAAAAAGATTCTTTAAAAATATCTGATGAAGATGCACAATTAATTATAAAAAATTATAATATAGAATTTCATATATTAATTAAATCTATTTTAGATTATATGCTTGCCTGTTCAAAATATCATAACGTAAGTAATTTAGAAAAAGATGCTTTTGAATTGATAGATTTATATTTTGATAATATAAAAATTATTAATGGTGGATTGCCAATTCATAATTTATCTATGGTTTTAAAGTTGACTATAAAGAAATTTCCTACTAGTAAGAAAAAAATAAGATTGGTTCTATTTGAAAAACTTATTAATGGTGATATTAATGTTCTAAGATACATTTCATTTGCTGATTATTTTATTAGAGATGATGATTTGAAGCTGATTTTTACTATTGATGATTATGAAAAATTGTATAATTATTACTTTGTTACTAAAAGTGATGAAAAAAATATATCATTCTATCTTGATGTATATGAACGTTATTTAGATTATTTAACTAATACCGATAAAAGCAGAAGAAAAACTTTTTTAAAAAAATATTGTGATTTTGTTATTGAGAATGTCCAAATAATAGACATACATTACAAGCATAAATTATTACCTTTAATAAGAGATTACATGGATGAATTAAAGTTGTATTCAGATGAATCCTATAATATCATTGATAGTAATATAGAAATAGCTAGTAATGAAATGTTGAATAATTTACAAAGTTTTACAGTTTCACTTCCAGAAGATGAAAATAAAAAATTAAGCGATTTTCAAAAGAAACAATATGAAAAATTTATAACTATGTCTAATGCTGACAAGGTAGATGAGCTTTTTGCCTATTTGACACCTTTTGATATTAAAAAAATAAAAAAGAATATAAACGCTTCAAATAGTGAACTACATAATCTTTTTTCTGATTTATATTTGGATGAAAAAGGTAAGCCAATTAATTATAAAAAATTAAATGAAAATCAAATGTTTTCATTGAAAGCGAAGCAACAAATTGATATTTTTATTAATTTTCAATTTTATTTATTAATTGATTCATTTTTTAAAACATTTAAAATTGATGATTTTTCAAAAGAACATATAAATTCATTTTTGGTTAATAATGAATTAGTATCAGATGAACAAATTGAAGATCTTTCATATTGGTTTATTGAATTTTTTAAAACAAATTTTAGAGATTCTGTATATGATATTATAGAAGAATTTGAAGCGTCATTAAGATACTATTTTGAAAATCAAAAAATGAATATATTTAAAAGAAATGGTACTGGAGACTTAATAGGATTAAGTACAATTTTTAATGATAATAAAAATAATCCATATAGAGATAAGTTATATGAAGTTATTGATGAAGATTTTTATTTTACGTTAAAATGGTTGCTTGTTGATGAATATGGTTTACAACTTCGACATAAAATCACTCATAGATTTAAATCAAAACAGCTATATCAAAAAACTGATACTATATTTGCTGTTTTACAAATAATTAGATTTTATATGGGATATCAAAATAGATAATATAGACTTCCATTAACACTGGAGGTCTTTTCTTTTGACATTGACGGTTTGGCAATCATCGTGTACAAAATTGTGTATAAATGTTAAGTTAAATATCCTCAATTTTGTTCATTTAACTATCCTCAGTTTGTAAAGGCCTAATTTTATCTTTTATTCTATATGATTGATCAGTTATATTAAATAAATATGAATAATGTAATATTCTATCTAAAATTGCTTTGGTAATAATTTCATCATTCCCTAATATTTGTGACCATTTATCAAATGTTATATTACTTTAAATATTGTAGACCTTTTTGTATATCTCATATCAATTAATTGAAAGAATAATTTAGATTCAAGAGGACTTATTTCATTAAATCCGACTTCATCAATTATCAATAACTTATATTTGAAGAATTTCTTTATCTTTGTTTTACTATTTGATTATTTTTGAAATATTCATCTTAATCAGTCTTTTCGTATAGGCCTACTAAACATAGATAAATCGTTGACGTTTGTTATGTTTTCTAATAATTACTTTCCTTTTGTGATCATTATAACAAAAAAAGTACTCACTTGTATTGCTAAGAAATGTGGATCTTACATGAACACAATTGAGTACTTTTATTTTAACATTTATATTTATGACAGATTATTCTATAAACATTTGCTTTTTTTGTGACAAATTGTTATAATGATTACAAACGCTTAAAGCGTTAGGTATAGAGTAGGAGGAATTATTATGAAAATGACGACTAAAGAATTTAAAGACTATTATGAACGATATTATGCTAATTCAGCTTTTGATATCGACGAAATAAAAAGCGAAATTGAAAATTGGAAGTATTATAGAAATAAAATATTGGACGGTACTTTAACTGGGTATGATTATAATTCAATAAAAGAAAATTTTGAAAATAATGAGAATTATTATTCTCTTGCACATTTTCTAGAAAGGCAATCGAATGGTGTTGGAAACTTCGGATCAATGGTTTCTGGGAAATTGGTTTTATGGATTGAGGGGGTTAAACCAAATGAAATTTGGCATAACACGAAGAAAACCTCTGATGGGAAATTTGGTAATGCAGTTCTTGAAGGTGAAGAAAAACGAGCTGAATTTTTTAAAGAATTATTAGAATATCTTAAAAAATTAATTCAGCAATATACTTTTGATGATTTAATTAAATATCTTAATGACGAAGAAAATTTAACACAACACTTTGGGAGTCCTAGTTTTATTGAGAAAATTGTAATTTTTAATGCATGGACTGAGACTTTAACTGGTGAAGAAAGAGAAAATAACAAAACATACGATTACAATAACAAATTAGTTTTCATTTATAAAATTAACAAGATTGCGGAAATTAAATTAATTGATGAAGAACATGGTAAAAAAGATTTGTTTGATGAAATTAGAAAAAAATCTTATGACACACCAGCTCAAAATTTAGAAATGAATAAATCAATTGTTGAAAAAATTCTTGAAATACTTAAAGTAGAAAATCCACCAATTGATACTTTGGCTAGAATTCAAAAATGTTTGTGGGAATTGACTAATGACAAAGATAGAGAGCTAATTACATCTGAAGAAAAGAAAAATATTATATTTTACGGTGCACCTGGAACTTCAAAAACATATAATGTAAAGAAGGCTCTTGAAGGAAACAAAGATGTTGAATACAAATTTGTTCAATTCCATCCGGGTTTTACATATGAAGATTTCATTGAAGGAATTAAACCAGTCGGAATAGATTCAAGTGGGAATCTTAAGTTCGATGTCGTTAATGGGTGTTTTAAAGATTACTGTATTCAAGCAAGAGATAATCCGGATAAAAAGTATTATTTTATAGTTGATGAAATAAATAGAGCTAATTTATCTAGTGTTTTTGGAGAAACTTTGTCGCTTCTTGAAAATGATTACCGTTGGGATATAAATGAAGAGGATAAGAATTTATTGGCAACACCATTATCGAAAGTAATACAAAAATTGTATGAAGATGCTGAAAAATCCAATGACAAGGATAAAAAGGAATCTATTGAAAAATTAATATTTCATAGAAACAAACGTAACGGCGAAGTGCTATTTGGAATTCCTAAAAACATTCATTTTATTGGTATGATGAACGATGTCGATAAAAGTATAGACTCATTTGACATTGCATTAAGAAGAAGGTTTGTTTGGGTGAGAAAAGATTTTGATGAAAATGTTATAAGAAATTTCTTAAATGAGAAGGATGTAAGTAAAGAGAATAGAGATAATTATATTAAATCATGTGTTAACTTAAATTATTTTATTACTGGATGCAACTATAAAAATAATGATATAGTGAAAATTACGCCTTTAAATTTAGGTAGAGCTTTTGAAATAGGACATGCTATTTTTATGAGGATTTCAGATGTCTATTTTAGCAGAAAAGGAATAATAAATGAGGGGAAAGTAGCGTTATGGAATGAAAATTTAGAGCCTACTCTTATTGAATATTTAAGAACTTCATTAACAGAAGCAGATTTAAACACTGCCATAGAGAATGCAAGAACTATTTTTTTGGGTAAGCACTAATTATGAAAAATGAAATAGAAATTGGAATTAATGCACCTTTTGATTTAGACCATTTTAATGAAAATAAAAGTTATGATGTAATTAAATCTTTAAAAAAAATAAAAAGTATTACTTGTCTTTATAAAAGTGATTTAAATAATAAAGATAAATTTGACATTGTTCTTCTAGATTCTAAACTAGAAAAAAATACAGTAAATAAAAATAATCAAAATGATGAACTTATATACGAAATAAAGGTTAACAATAATGAATTTAAGGTTTTAACTGGTAAGTATATTGGTAATTTAATAGTTGATGGTATAGCTATTAGGATTAATTCTGGATATGGCAAGTTCTTTGAAAAAAGATTACTAGATTATTCAAATGGTTTGTATTTTGACAATTCGTTAAAGTTTAATAATGATGACAAAAATGACGAATTGTCTATACTCATCCAATATTTATTTTTAACCTCATTAAAAAGGGCGAATGTTATGGGCTTTCCGAAGGAATATAAAACTACAAGTGAAACTAATTTTTACATTAAAGGTCAAATTGATTTAAATCAATACATAAAAAATTATAAAAACAATTATAAGGGTATTAACTATAAGCATCGAACAAGAGAATACAATAAAGATATTTTAAATACGATTTATAAGGCTTTTTCTCTTTGTAACAAGAAATATATTACTTCATCGTTTAAAGATCTAAATCAATCATTTTGTGATATTAAAGATGAATTAAACAAAAATTATTTTAACAATTTGACTATAGAAAAGGCTAAAAAGTCAACGGTGTTAAATAACCAAATGTATTCACCATATAAAAGAGTTTTATCTTATGCTGAAATGCTTATTTTACACAAAGGCTTTTTACCAACACCAGAACAAGATAAAAAAATAGCAAGGGGTTGGCTAATAGATATTGCTGATTTGTGGGAACTATATCTTTATCAATTAATAAAAATTCATTTTTTAGATTGGGAAGTATTTTATCAAGAAGAAATACCGATATATCCATCTCTATTCTTTGGCCGAAAATTTATGCCTGATATTATTATGAAAAAAAATAATGATATTGTAATTATTGATGCTAAATTTAAGAAAATGGATTTCAATACTAATGGTAATGATGTTGATAGGGCAGATTTGCAACAAATTCACACCTATTTTGCGTACTATTATTCCAATGGTTTTAATGTCAAATTTACGACTTTAATATATCCAACAAAGAATAACCCTAATCAGTCTAAAAAGATGATTGATAATGTTTTTAGTAGTAATATCAATTCGAAATTTGGTATATCTTATTTGGTTGTTGGAAATGACAAAAACGAACAGATAAAAAACGAAGAAGATTTTATAAATAGATTAAAAAAAGAAATATATGATTGAAAGATTTGCAAAAATGGTTAATTCTCACTATGTTACAAAACTAACTCTGTATAAATGTCAAGTTAAATATTCTCAATTTTGTTATATAACGAGAAAAGTATTGTAAAAGTGTTCTTCAAATGATAAAATTAAGTTATAACAAAAATTGATTGATGAGAAGAAAATATAGTTTTAAGGGAGGTATAAAACAATGCAAAATATCGATATAATAGATTTATGTATTTTAGGAAAATTATGTAATAATGAGTATGAATTGAAAAAAGTAAAAAATGATAAAAAATTAGAGTTAAAAGACTTTAAAATTCCTAATTATATTACCAATATAAATGCAAATGCGTTTAAAGGATGTTCAAATTTAAAAAATTTAGAAATTTCAAAAAGTGTTAAAAATATTGATGAAGATGCTTTTTACGGATGTGAGAATTTAGATAATGTATATTATGATGGAACAATAGAAGACTGGTGTAATATAACTTTTTATGATGATGATTCAAATCCGATGTTTTATGCAAATCACTTTTATATAAAGAATAACAATAATGAATATGAAGAAGTAACAGAAATAGTAATACCTAATATAGTAACTAAAATAGGAAATTACCAATTTTGTGGGTTTAGTAATGTGACCAACATAAAAATTCAAGATGGTGTGAAATGTATTGATGAATTTGCATTTGCTTTTTGTACTAGTTTAAAGAATATTGGAATTTCAAGTACTATTACATTTATTGATACTCTTGCATTATATGAATGTACTAGCTTAACAAGCATAAATGTAGATAGTAATAATAAAAACTATGTTTCAATAAATGGAGATTTATATAGTAATAGGCATAATGAAAAAATCTTAATTCAATACGCGATAGGAAAGTCAGATACATTATTTGAAATTCCAAGCAATGTTACTTATATAGGGAATAGTGCATTTGCAGGATGTACTAATTTAAAAAGTATTGAAATTCCAAATAGTGTAACAGGTATATCTTATTATGCATTTGCAGGATGTATTAATTTAAAAAGTATTGAAATTCCAAATAGTGTAACAAGTATAGAATGCTATGCATTCAAAGGATGTACTAGTTTAACAAGTATTGAAATTCCAAGTAGTGTAACAAGAATAGGAAAATATGTATTCGGCAATTACAGTGGTGTAACAAGCGTAGCAAGTGATGTATTCGGCAATTGTATCAATTTGACAAGTATAAATGTAGATAGTAATAATAAATACTTTACTTCAATAGAAGGAAACTTATATAGCCATGACAAAAAAAGCTTAATTCAATATGCAATAGGAAAGCCAGATACATCATTTTATATTCCAAATAGTGTTACAAGTATCTGTAACAATGCATTCGAATCTTGTACTAGTTTAATAAATATCGAAATTCCAAGCAGTGTAACAAGTATAGGAAACTTTGCATTTTATGGATGTAGTGGTTTAACAAATATAGTAATTCCAGATAGTGTTACAAGTATAGGAGAATCTGCATTTTATGGATGTAGTGGCTTAACAAGTATAGTAATTCCAAATAGTGTTACAAGTATAGGTGGTTTTGCATTCCATGGATGTACTAGTTTAGCAAGTATCGAAATTCCAAGTAGTGTAGCAAGTATTGGATATTATTTATTTTCTAGTGGTTATGATTTGACGATATATTGTGAAGCAAAATCTAAACCAAAAGCTTGGGAAGATAACTGGAATAGTGGTAACTATAAAGTTATTTGGAATTATACTAAAAATAAATCGTCGACTTATTGAAATGGTAAAATAAATGGGCTTTTTAAATTAGTTTAGGGTTCAAGTAATTTGAACTATAAAGAACTTTAGGTTTTGACGGGCTGTCAATCATCGTGCACAAAAATTATGCCCTAGATTAATGGGTTTTGTTATAATTATCTAGGAATTCAATTGGAGATAAATAGCCAAGTGGCTTCATGGGAAATCTATTATATTCATACATTCTTCTAGCTATTTGAGTTTTTAAACCTAATCTAATTAAACAGCGATATAAAGTGGTTAAGCATCTAGAATAACCAGCTTTACGAAGTTTTAACCAAAGTATAACTAAACCAGTATTAGGGTTACGTCTGTGATAATTTTTAATAAGTTCATATTCATCAGCTTTAGATTCATTAGGAGAATAATGAGGGCGTTTAGAGAAAGGTTTAATAGAATCTAAAGAACCATCAAATCTCTTAAGGAGTTTATAGATGAAAGAACGACTAACATTAAAATGATCACTGGCCCGAGTAACCCCGAAGCGATTGGCATATTTAATAATTGAGTGACGATATTTTAAATCAGAAATAAAGTTTTTCATGAGAGTCCTTTCTCAAAACCCATATGATGATTGACAATTCGTCAGTGTTCGTGTACACAATCTAGTGTACACGAACATATTATTTGTAAAAAATTTATTAAATTCTTGCAATAATTGTAAAAATTTGGTATAATATGTATAGAAACAAATATTTCTTAAGCTTGTAGTGGGGGAACACTCTTAATAAATAACATAATGCTACTAAAATCTCCCAGTACAATCGGGAGATTTTTTTGCTATTATTAAGTAAAAAAAGTGGCCTTTGAATAAAAATGCTGTGAAATGCATATGAAAGGATAATCGATTAAGTGAAAACAGAAGATAAAATCGAACATATATTTAAGTATACAGATATTTATGGTGCTAAGAGAATTCTTGAAACTAACACTATTCTTTTAAAAACACCTAATCAATTCAATGATCCGAATGATTGTGACTTTTCATTTACAAATGAAGATTCTAGAAAGGCATTTGAATTAGTACAAGAGTATTATTGTCTTTCCACATTAAAAGATATAATTGAAAAAGAAGGACCTCGTATTAAAAAATCACAACAACCAATTGTTGATTGTGTTAATGGCGTATTTAAAGCTCAAAAAACCATTATATCTAAAACGCATATGTTTGATTCTAATCCATTGTTTTGGAAAATGATAAAAACAAAAATCAATAAAATCGATGGATATAAAGAAAAGATGGAGAGTGCATGTGAGCAATATGTCACTAAAACGAAAGAAATACTTCAAGAAGCTAGAAAAAGTGTTTATGTTGGATGTTTTTCTAAAAGACCCGATTCAACACTTATGTGGGCTCATTATGCTGATAATTTTAAAGGAGTATGCATTGAATGGGAAATACTTAGATTGTCAAACAGTGATTTTATATTTGATGTGATTTACTCAAAGAAAAAACCACATATTGATTTATTAAAATATATAAAAATTTATTTAGGTTATGAGTTTACTGGTGATAAGTTTGATGCAAATAACCAGGAGATTAGAGAAAATCTAAAGAAATTAATTATTACAAAAGGAACAGACTGGGTTTATGAAAAAGAAATAAGATTTGTTATTGAAAAAGGAAAAATAAATCCTGGAACTGTAGATGAACTTGGTAATGGAAGAGCTCTTTATCATATGATGACTTTTCCTAAACGAGTATATCTTGGTGAGAAAATAAGCAAAGAAGATGAACAAGATATCCGCAAAATTTGTGAAAGATACCCTTACTGTGAGGTCGTTAAGACACGTCATAGTTATGATAAATTTGATATAGAAATTGATTGTGAAACTAAACCTGTTATGCCTATAAAAAATGATAAAAGAAAAGAACTATACGATTTATTAAATAGAATGATGTCTATTATAGTTGAATCTACTATGAATATTGCCGATGTTGTATTTACTGAATATATCAACCATAAAGAACATAAAGATCAAAAACAAATTTATAATTTGTTTGCAGAAGCATATCTTAGTGTTTCGGCTTTTTGTAAATTAATGTTTGATTTTTCATGGTCACAAGCAGCAGCTATATTAAGAACGGCCATAGAACAAGTTTCAGCTTTATATGTTCTTTCTAAATATTCTGATTCAAGAATTGCTTATATTAATTTGTTTAACGAACATGGGAAATATTTATCATTAAGTGTAGAAGAAAAAAATAGTTATATTAAGAAAAATTCAATAGAAAAAAACAGAATAAATAATCATTTTGATTATTCTTGGATTAAAGAATTCACGGATGATAAAACATACGGCAGAGATCAATTACTAAAATTAGCTCATTTGGATGAATTTTTAGTTGATATAAAAGAAACATTGAATGCATTCGCCCATGGAAGTATTAGTATATTCCAGTTTAATAATCCAGAAGAAAAATGGGAATTAATGTCTAGATATGGACGTAGATTAATTTTAACAGCTTGTAAATTATATGATTTCCTTTGCTGTTCTTTTGAAAAATATATAGGTGATAGATTTTTTGATTTGCGATTAAATCAACAGTTTATAGATTTTAAAAGAATTTACCTATCTATAATAAATTACTGGAAAAGAAGTGAAATTCACGATAGTAAAAGAGACTAAAATATTTATATTGTATGTATGAAAAAATTAAGAATAAGTTTAAAAAATATCAGGATTTATGAAAAAATTATGAAGTACTGGAGTAGAAACGTTCAGTTGAATATATTTCATTTGATAATTTCATAATTACAAAGATATTATTAATATTGGAACTTAAGGTAACGTAGATTATGGTATTAATATAAATTCTATTAATTATGTTTCGTGTATATTGAATTAATTAAACAAGCGTTAGAGCAGAATAAATAAGAAAATAAGGTGGTATAATATGCAAAAAAATATATTTGAACTTAAAGATTTTCCGTCAAGTAAGGATTCACTTGATGAATCATTTGCTTTTAAAATTAATGATAGTAAGTATAAAGATAGAAAAAAAGTATTTTTGTCACATAAGCATTCGGATTTAGATAAAATAGGTGGAGTAATTGATTTTTTTGAAAAAACATATGGAGTTAAATGCTATATAGATGCAAATGATAAAAACATGCCTTCTACAACAAATCGAAAGACAGCTGAAATTTTAAAAGATACAATTAAAAAGGCAGATAAATTTATTTTAATAGCTACAGAAGATGCAATATCGTCTAAGTGGTGTAATTGGGAATTGGGTTTAGGAGATGCCTTTAAATATGATAGTCAAGAAATTGCAATATTCTTCTTCAAGAATAGTGAAACTGATGAACAAAAATATAATGGCAACGAATACATGTCATTATATCCTTACATTGTATATAGAGATGGCACTACAAAATATGCAGACGGAAAAACTATTGAAAAAGGATATTATGTTAGAACCAAAAAAGCTGATAATATATGTGTTTTAGAACCATTAAATAAATGGATGGAAAAATGATATATGGAAAAAGAAAAGCAAAAACAAAAAGAAAATAATGAATACAAAGGGACGAATGATAATAAAATTGCACACCTTGAATTTATTGAAAATACAATAAATAAAATGACACAATACTCAATAAGCTTCAAAGAATGGACTGTTGGCGTCATTGTTGCTTTATTTTCCTTTACAGCAGATAAAGACATTAATAAATTGGTACTTACTTGTGCTAGTATAGCAATAGTAATTACTTTTATGGCTTTAGATATGTTTTATTTATGGCAGGAAAGAAAATATCGTATTTTATATAATATAGTAAGGAATCAAGATGAGCAGGAAATAAATTTTTCTATGTCTACCTGTAAGGATGAATTAAAAAAATATTGTGAAGAAAAAAAAGATAAAAAAGGTATCAAAAATTTAAAATATCTATATGCTATTCATTCAAAATCAATATTTCTTTTTTACTTGATTATAATAGTAGTTTGTATATTATTATTCATTTTTGGGGCTTCTTGTGGAGGTAATGAATAATGGGATATAAGGTATTTGTATCGTATAAATATGGAGACAAAAATGTTAGAGCAATTAATAAAACAAGAGATTATTCGTTATTAAATTTTACAACCACTAGAGATTATGTAGATATTCTTGAAAAAATAATTGGTAAAGATAATGTTTATAAAGGTGAACATGATGATGAGGATTTGTCACATTTATCAGAAAATGAAATTTGGGAAAAATTGAAAGATAAAATATATGATAGTTCAATTACTATAGTATTAATTACACCGAATATGATAGATACATCTAAAACTGAAGCAAATCAATGGATTCCATGGGAAATTTCATATTCGTTAAAACAAATGACTAGAAATGGTAGAATTAGCAAATCAAATGGTATTATCTCTGTTGTCATTCCAGACAGAAATAATAGCTATAGTTATGTTATGAGTGACTTTTTTGGAATGGAAAAAGATTCATTGTTCCCAATTATTAAAAATAATATGAATAATTTGAAGTATAACCATAAATCAGATACTTATAAAGATGATTCTTACATTGGTATCGTTAAATGGGATACTTTTATTAATGATATGGATTCTTATTTAAAAAAAGCAGACCAAAAGGCAAAAAATGTTGATGAATATAAATTAAACACGTCAATTTCTAAAGATTACAGCTCAACAAGTATTTTTTGGCCAAAATAATTAACCAATTATAAAACATGAAAAAAGTTTATAAATTAAATGTAGAAGGAGAAAAAAATGTCAATTGATTTTAAAAAAATCGAAAGTGTAATAGGTTATACATTTGATAATATTGACCTATTACAACAAGCATTCGTCAGAAGAAGTTATTCTGTAGAAAATGGAGGCCAAAATAACGAGGTATTAGAGTTTATTGGAGATAAAGCATTAGATTTTGCTGTAATAAGATTAATGATGAATAGATTTGGAAAGATTACGGAAGATAAGCAATGGAATGAATTTAAACTAACTAATCCTAAATATTTTCAAACCAAATTAGATGAAGGAAAATTTACAGATATCAAAAAAATGTTAGTAGATACTAAATCTCTTTCAAAATGTATTGATAAACTAGGGTTTCATACACAATTGATAATGGGAAAAGGTGAGATTGCTCAAAATGTTCAAGAACAAGATTCAGTTAAAGAAAATTTATTTGAGGCAATTATTGGTGCAGTAACGGTGGACTGTGATTACAATATGGATGTCATTACTGAAGTAGTTGATACAATGCTAGATTTAGATGCTTTTTTTGATGATGATTTAGAAGAAGATAATTACGAAAAGAATTATATTGGTCTTCTTCAAAAATGGAGTCAGTCGCAGGGATTTGGATTACCTAACTATTGTTATAAAGAAATAAATGATGGTTATTTATGTGAAGTTAAGATTTCTAATGGTTATGATTTTAATGCTATATATTATGGAAAAGATCTAAGCAAAGCTAAAGCAAGAGCAGATGCGGCGTATCAAGCATATACTGATTTAAGAAATAAAGGATATATTGGTAATGAGTTTGAGTAAGCTGTTGGTGAACCAATATACGAAGAATCAATACGACAGATAAACGAATTGTTTCAAAAAAGATTAATTTATAAACCAAATTATAAATGTAATTTATCATATGATAATAATGGAGATCCTGAATGGGAGTGTATATTATCGGTAAAAGGGTATGATGATTATTATGGATACGCAACAACGAAAAAAGAAGCTCAACGAGAAGCTGTTTACTACTTTCTTTGTTATTTGATGAATATTGAAGATGATTATGAATAATTTCTACTGAAATAAAATTTAAAAAAATTTAATAAAAACAAGAGGTTTTGCATTTAAAGTGCAAAACCTCTTTATTATTTGTAAAAAATTCATTAAATTCTTGCATTAATTGTCAAAATATGGTAGAATATGAAAGTAAACTAAATATTTATTAAGCTTGTAGTGGGGGAACACTCTTAAAAAATAACAATGTATGATTATAGCCTCCCTAATTGTAGGGAGGCTTTTTCTTTTAATTGTTAATATAAGTAATTTATTTAAACGTAATATAATTGTAGATTTATTTATGTGCTTAGCAGTTTAAAAGACAAATATATAACTAGAG
>OGQO01000480.1_pt1 | contig 42230 bp, 77 predicted proteins | sample 1553241 | NCBI WGS metagenome assembly OGQO01 (sample SAMEA2579933, study PRJEB22360) | human gut metagenome | biome: human gut; feature: human-associated habitat; material: faeces | place: Denmark | collected 2008/2010
GTCTGGCTCGGCCTCCGTACATCGGAGATCAGAGGTCTAACATGGGATTGTCTTGACGGTGATATCCTGACGATCAAGCAAGCAATGGTAGACGGTGAGGACGGCCCGCAGCTCAAGCAGCCTAAAACCTATAGCGGTAACAGAAAACTAAAAGTGCCGCCGTATATTATGGGGCTGTTTAACGCGGCTCCGCACACAGATGAGTATGTTGTCCATGCAACAAGAAATGTCCTGTATAAGCATCTGCAACGCGCGTGTGTTTGCTGCGGAGTCCAGCCGTTCCGCTTCCACGACCTCCGCCATGTAAACGCGTCGGTCATGCTCAGGCTCAATGTCCCCGACAAATACGCAATGGAGCGCATGGGGCACTCCACAAACAACATGCTTAAAAACGTATATCAGCACACCATGGATGATAAAGCCGTAGCAGTGGCAGATGCCGTTGACGGCTTTTTTGAATCCGCATTTCATCTGTAATTTCATCTGCAATTCATCTGCAAAAACGCTGTTTTAACGGAAGATGACTTGCAAATATCGCAAGTAATGCGCAAATAGCCAAGCCTAAAAACCCTTGCAAATACAAGAAAAACCCCGCAGCCGTTGAGACTGCGAGGTTTTTTCATTGGTGGAGGCGGCGGGAGTCGAACCCGCAACCGAATCCGCAAAAGCATTGATATTACAAGGTTTTTTGTAACTCATCTGCAATTCCGTCTACAATTTACTTTTCCAGTTTGCGCATGACGCTATTATAGACGCGCTCGTTTACAATTTTCAAACTGTCCATCAGCTCGTCCATGATCTCCCACGCCTTGTCCGGCGGAACATCTGCCACTGCGCGCAGAAAATCGCTGTCGCCGTATGTTTCGACGTTGACCGGCGCGGGCGCTGCAGAGTATGCCGTTGGCAAAGCTCTCTCCCTGATGCCGCTTTGCTGGTCACGGATAGCATACAGCACGGCAAGGCGCTCATAGTTTGTCCAGCTTGATTCTTCCGTTTCAAGGCGAGCTATCCAGCGCTTGACCTCGTTCTCGTCGACCATAGGGGCGCACCCCCTTTAGCCCTCAATCGTGTCCATGCAGCGCTGGATGGCTCTGCGGATGCTTTCATCGTCGGCGTTGTCCAACATTTCCTGCAACTGGCGTTTCATGTTGTCAATGCCGCCGTCACGGGAATAGTGTCCGCGCACATAATGCGTGCCGCGTCTCGCATTGGACATATCACGATCATAAGCGCCGCGCATACCCGACTGCCAGTCTCCGTCGCGGGAATATCGGCGAGAATAGTCTTCATCGCGGGAATAGCCGTCGTCCTCCATCATCTCGATCTTATCGATATTTTTGATGGTGTCGGTAATCTTGTGTGCGATCTCAAGGTCCCCCGCGCCAAGCTCGCCCTTGCGTGCCAGCGCGTCGAGTTCGTCGCACAGCATATTGCGCAGATCATACATTGCTTTCTTGCTCATGTCCATTCTCCTTTCATGCGATTCTCTCAACCGTCAGGTTCGAGTTGGCGAAGTTGACGGCCTGAGTGCTGGTGTTTTCCATTGCGACCGTCAGGCAGCAGCCTTTCGGGACGCAGACCTGTGCGGAAACATAAATGTTAAAGTAGTTTTCTACCGCCGCAGGCGTGACAGTCGCCGTTGCGCTGGTCAGCGGCTCTCCGTTAATGGCAAGCGCTGCCGTGATGGCCTCAACCGTGCCTCCAGTGGGAATAGCGATGTTGCCGCCAAAGGAGACCCTAAACAGGGCGCGATTTTGATTGGTGAGGCCGCGAAGCGTGACAACGCCTGCGCCCTGACGATGCACGATACAGGGCTTGCTATTGACCGCCGTTTCGGTCAGTGGGACGTTCTGCCCGGCAGGGACCAAAGCAATGCTAGAATTACTAAACTCAGCCATACTGGTATCACTCCTTTCTCTGATTTGCCCCAAAAGGGGCAAACGCACCATTTGCGACCATTTCCGCGTAGCTGGGCGCAAATAATTCGTCCGCTTTACGCAAAAGATCGGCATAATTGCTAAGATCGTACATGCTCATTTCACTCTTGTCCAGAGTTGCAATGTGATCGACAAATTCCTGCTTAAGTTCGTCAACCGTTTTCACAAAATCATTCCTTCCTAAAGGGGTCGAAATCGACCCGTTTAAAATACAGCGGCGGAGCTATTGCCCCGCCGCGTTGTTGTCAGTATCGGCACGGGGCCGACCATTTTGTTGACGTCAACAAAATCGCCAACAAAAAGCTATGCTATGCAGTTGTCAGCAGCCGCAACAGGCAAACTGGTTGCAGCAATAGGGGTTCTGCACCGTGTAGGCCGGAATGGGAGAAGGCCGGAGCTGGGATACCAGGTAGCTGTTCTGCGCGGCCTGAGATGCCGCCAGTTTTAGATTCTGATTCTCGGTCTGGAGGTCGGACAGCTTGCTCTGCGTCAGGAAGTCGAGGATGGCGCGGCTGTTCTGGTTGTTCGCGTCAATGATGTCGCGCGTGGCGTTCTGCACGGTGTTGCGCGTGTCACACGCCTGCGCCGCCATGTCATAGCGCACCTGCGCGATAGCCGCGCGATTCTCGCAGCAGCAATTTGCGGCCTGCATCTGCATGGCGTTGAGCTGCTGCATGAGCGCCGCCTGCTGGTTGCTGCGGGACAGCTCGGCATTGCCGAAGCCGGTGTTGATGGCCTGTGTGGTCGTAGCAAAGCCGCCAGTAATGGCATTGTTCAACGCAAAGGTGGAATCGCAAATGCCATTTGCAATACTGTCGAGCTTGCGCTCAACGCTCGCAAAGTCAGATGTCAGAACGTAGCCGTCCATCACACCGCCGCCGTTACCGTTGCCAAATCCGTTGCGGCCCCAGCCGAAGAGGAAAAGAACGATAATCCAGATCCAGCTGTCGCCCCACATACCCATACCGCCGCCGTAATTGTTTGCGGGGGCGACCGGCATAGTCATCATGGGAGCACCGTCGGAAAGAGACATATTATCTCTCCTTTCATAAATTTTATTTATCAAATCGCGGCCACGATAAGATCAATGGAATAAATGCTCAAACTGTTTTGCCATAGATTGCAGTTGGTTTAACTCCTGCTGGCTCATCGCACCAGATTGCAGGAGCTTATTGACTTCTTCTTTTGGGTTTCCCTGAAAGCCGCTTTGGAACTGCTGGAATTTCTGCTTGAGCTGCATCAGCTCACCCATCGGCCCCGGCATCTGCCCACCGCCCAGTGCGGCCATAAACGGATTAGTCATCGTCATCGTCCTCCTTGCGCTTCTTCTTGCCCTTTATTTCGCCCACAAGAGCCGCCAGTGCGTCAAACTCCTTGCGGGTGACAAATTCCACGCCCTTTTCCTGCGGCGCTGTGCGGGGCGTTTCTGCGCGTTCTACGAGGTCATAAATCTTGAGCGTTGGCTTGCCGCTTGCATCCGCCTGCTTGAGATACACAGTCGGCGCGGTAGAATCCCACAGCGCCACAGCAGAGTTGGGCGCGATGAGATAGCCTCTCGCCTCCTGCTCGCCGCTTACCCACTGCACGCCGCCCTGTGCGATGGGGTTCTGTTGCACTGGCTGCGACATAGGCTGCTGCATGGGCTGCATTTGTGGCTGCTGCATCTGCCGCATCTGTATGAGGTTGTCTGGCATTGGCTGCGGATAATAGGGGTTGAAATAGGGATATGCCATGTTCATTCCTCCGTTTCTTTTGCCCAGTAATAAAGCGGGATTTCGTTCTCGCTGTTCCAACTGTCGTAAATTACACCGTCCTGCACGCAGACCACATGCCCAGAGAGGGCGAGAATATACGTCCCGCGCGGGTGCTCATCGGCAAACTTACCGACCGTGTAGCAGTCCGGGCAAGTGTCCGGCATGATATAGCGCCGATAGCCGAGAGACCGCAGATACGCGCCCCAACAGGCGTTTGCATTGGGAAGATCGCCGTCCAAGTATCCCCGTATGCAGAGCGACAAATAGACTTTGCCCCAGTCTTTGCCCGTCGCCTTGCAGATCGCGCGCACGGTACAGTCCGATACGTTGCGCCCTGCGGGGTTTGGGTTGAAATAGCTATACATGGAAAAGCTCCGCAAAATAAACGTAAGTACGCAGCTCGTCAGGGTCAGGAAACAGTGCCAAAATGTCCATTGCCATTTGCTCAGTAAAGCCCAGTGCTAAAAGTCGGTCGTACATCGCCGCACCTCCTTTTGTTGCCTCTATCATACCGTGGATCGTGCCCCGCAAATGGTCATCGTTTGGTCATTATTTGGTCAAAAAATATTTTGCAAAAAGCTCAAAAAGCTCTTGACTTTACGCCAATATTGGCGTATACTAAGCACATAAAGCAAGAGGGAAACCTCAGGAGGAAACGAAAATGAAGTACAATTACAGCATTTATGAAGACAATGCCGGCCGCCTGCACCTCGCTGTCATGGACGAGAACGGCTCCTGCATCTACTACATTTGCGACGCGGACCGCGCTCTGGTCGTTGGGGCGCTGGACGCGCTCAAAGCGGGCGGCGACCCCATCGCCGACGACTGGGAGGGCGGCGAGCCGGACCCTGCGACCTGCTACGAGGAGATCAGCAACATTGTCGACGCCCGCAACGGCGGCGCGACCATGCTCGATTTATAAAACTTACAGGAGGAAGAACATCATGAACGAATACAGATATGAAGAACTTCGCGAGGCGGCCACTAAGAACCCCACCGGCGAAAATCTCGCCGCTCTCGGCGAATGGCTTCAGCAGTACGGCAACGACTGCTGGAACGGTGAGGAATGGGACATCGACGAGGGCCGCCTCTTACGTCCCGTGTATGGTCAGGAGCCAGACGAATACGGCGATTTCCCTCTCGTGGGCCACGATCTCCTCTAAAGGAGGTGGCGGCTATGAGACGAAAGTACAACGACTGCCAGCGGGCGGACGGCGACTGCACCGTCTGTTCTCTGGTCAACTACGGGCGGGACTGCCACAACCGCCCCATCACTAAGCTTGAGTGGTCCCGCCGCATGGCAAACATGACGCAGTCCGAGTTGGCTCAAAAGTCCGGCGTCAATATCCGCCGGATTCAGAAAGTTGAATCCGGCGAGATTGAAACCGGCAATATGGCTGCAAAAACCCTATTTGCGCTTGCCGACGCTCTTGGCGCCGATGCGAGGGAGCTGCTGTAATGGGCATATATGACCTAACAGGGCAGACTTTTGGGCACTGGACTGTGCTTGAGCCTGCGGAGCCGGATAAATACGGTCGGGCAAAATGGCTCTGCCGATGCGATTGCGGCGAGGAACGCGTCGTGACTGCCAGCAATCTCCATCGGGGTGTCAGTACGTCATGCGGCCATACCAGGGGCGAAAATCACCGAAAGAATCTGATTGGACAACGCTTTGGGCGGTTGACTGTGACGCGTTATGTGCGCTATTCTTCGACCGCGAATAGCTCAATATGGCGGTGCCGTTGTGATTGCGGCAAAGAGACCGACGTATCGGGCAGGAATCTTATGACCGGGCATACCACGTCCTGCGGCTGTGCTATGGCAGAGGCCCAGCAATCCCCAGCCGCTCGAGTTAAGGCGCTGCTGGAATCCCCGTTGACAGGGCCATATGAGACCAATATTCGCGCAAAATGGTATCGAGTATCAAACGGTGCTCGTGAGCGGGAGATCAAAAACTTATCGAAATTTGTCAGAGATCATGTGGAGCTGTTTAGCATTGACCCAGAGGATAAGTATGAGGCCAAGCGTACGGCCAAGATGCTGTATGGCGCGTCATACAATCATTGTCGGTGGAACGGATGGACGGTCATCCAGATCGAACCGAACGAATAAAAAGAGAGCACCGATCAACCTCGGTGCTCTCTTTGTCCGTCTGCTATTTTTTGGTATGCCCGCCTGCGGCAGCGGTTGACCGCCTCCGGTGACAGGTGCAGCGCCTCGCACACTTGCGCGTAGCTCTTGCGTCGCACGTCGCACTCGATAAGGCACGCCGCCTCGTCCTGCGGTAGCTCGAAGGATAAAATATATTCGACGGCTCGCCGTGGAGCCATCGCGGATAGTTCCGCCTGGATACGCTTGTGCTGACTGTTCATGCCCGTGTAAGGCTTGCAGAGGCGCTTGCGCGTGGGCTTTCGCCGCCCGCTCCTTCCTGTGCCCGATTAGGACACGTTATTTTGTCGCTCTCTGGATCATCGTCACGACTTCCTGCCGCGTGATAAGTCGCTGCGGAGCGCTGCCGTCCGTGATACCCGCAGCCTTTGCCGCCGCCCAGTCTTTCGCCGCCCACGAAGAGGCGGGCTTGGTGCCGAGCTGCGCAAGGTAAGCGTCCATCATCTTGTTAAACGTTGCCTGATCCATGTACTCCTCCATTTCCGGCGGATACTTGCCCGCCAAAATCATGCTCCCTGTGTGTTTGAGGTGGTTGTCCCACTGGAAATGCGGGCGGTCGGGGAATTTCTTCCAGTCGCCCCCCCACGAAAAGCCGACCTGCTTGCCGATTTGCCCGCAGCGGGCAAAGAACGTCGGATCGTCGTATCCGTGCCCCGCGACATCCTTGCAGATGTCAAACGCCAGCCCTGCTTTGACGCTGTGAAAAGTCGGGCGCATCGCGTCTTTGTGGGCGTAGCCCTTGCTCACAAGATAGCGCTGGTAATCGTCGTCGCGCACCGTGTCCGTGACTTTGGCGGGCAAGCCCGCCTGCTTGCACAGGTCCAGAAAGATAAGGCAATTTGCCCGCACGTCCGCGCGCAGATACTTAATATCGCCGCTTTTAAGCATCGCTGTCACCCTTGCTGTCGATCACGTCCTGTGCCTTCTGCGACTGCGTCCCGAAGTAGAACGCGATGATGACCGCATAGATCGTCATGAAGTCCTGCGAGATGTTGCCCGTGACGGCCATGTACGCGAAAACTCCCGTTAGCACCAGCGTCACGATGCTCTTGACGCTCATCAGGTTCGCCAGTCTCTTGTGAATCAGTTCCATGTTATTCGTCCTTTCCTTTGATTTTGATTCCAGCCAGCAGGCCGAGTTCTGCCGTCCACGCGGCGAACCACGCGACGGTCAGGCTGTCCGGCACTACCTTGTCATGCGCGGTCAATACGAGCACCGCAATGCAGTACCAGCAGAGGTTGAGCACTGCCGCGATGACGTACTTGTCCCGCTTTCTCAGCTTCTTCATAGGGCCACACCCGACAGCAGCCACGCAATAAACGCGCCCGCCAGCGCCGCGAGAGCCTTGTCGACCAGCCCGTCCCAGCGTTTCCCCGCCTTACCCGTGATGGCTTTCATGTCCTCTTTGATCTCCTTGACGTCGCCCTCGACGGTTTCCTGCTTGGTAGCCAACACTTCGACAGACGTTGCCAGCCTGTCAAGCGCCGTTTGGCGCTCCTGCAACTCATTGATTCGATGCGTATTGCTCTTGCACCGACTTTCGATCAGCGCGATCTCTGCATCATCGTAGTGCTTTGCATTATCCATATCCCGCTCCCTTTCTGTAGCCTTAGACCGCCGTGAAATACTGTCCTACAAGCTCGTGCGGCAGATACTGCAAGACGATCTTCCCGCCCGCTGCCTCTCCCACGCGCTCGCAGAGGTACAGCTTAGTGTCCTCAGGGTCTTTGTAGTAAAGACCGTAAGTGTACTCCATACCACGAGCGGCCGGAATCGGGTCATCTTGAGTACCAGCATGCTCGATGTCAATGATAGTCCACAGTGCAGAAGTTTTATGCGGCGGCCAGTTCTCTTGCGTGGTGTGGCCCTGACCTTTGTTGACGCGGTAGACGTGCAGCACGCCGCTTTCGTCCATATCGCTGCGGCGGTCGCCGGGCTTGACGGTCTCGCCGATGTGATCCGCCCAGCGCGGGAACAGCTCGGGCGACTTCGCCGCCTCGCCGTCAGAGAGCGACGCGCTGGCCTGCTCGATCATCGGTCGCAGCCTTGCCGCGCGCTGCGGCGTGATGCTCTGACCGACCAGCGCCGTGACGGTCGCCTCCGAAAGCTCGGATTCCGTGGGCTTTCCCATCTTGATACTCACCGTGCCGTCGCGGTGGTCAGTGATGTCGCCAGCAAGGGTGTACTCGCTGTTGTCGTACTCGTTGACGACCTCTTTGGTCTCACCCGTGGGCTTGCCCTGCTCGTCCAGCACGTCCACCGTCTCGCGCTGGACGATGCTCCACGGTGTGTTGTCGGGCAACAGTGCCGCTACGGCGTCGTGGGACATGGTGAGCGTGACGGTTTTTGTGTCGCGTCCGTCCCAGCTATGGTCAGCGCGGTTGCCGTTGACCGTAGCGGGGTATTCCGTGTTGTTGACTTTGATGTAGATACTCATGTGTTCTCCTTCCTTATTGCGGTGTGGCGTTGGCTTGCAGCCAAGTGAGCAGGTCGCCGGTTGGTTCTTCGTCGAAGGTGATGGTGCGGTAAGCTTGGTTACTCCATGTTGCCTTGTCCCCTTTTTTTTGTTGTTTTGCTACATATACGGAATTACCAGAAGACTTCTTATAGTAGATACTTACGCTGAGTGATGGTGCTGGCATAATTTGTTCACCTCCCCCTTACGCTTGAACGCCTACTCCAATGAATCTCTCCCCATTTGATGTAAAATCTACGTATTCAATCGGGTTGGCACCTTGGAGGCTGTAAAGATCAGCATTTTCATTCAATATCCACGTGTACCCATTTTGGAATTTAACGGCATACCCCGTACCCGCGATAAGCGTCCTGCCCTTCTTGATGTTGTACACCGTGCCGTTAACGAGGCACTTCCCGCCCTTAACGTCGTAAGCAGTGCCGTTGACGAGCGTTTTTGGTAATGTAGGGGTTTTACTTTTCGTCGTAAAGCTTCCGGATTTATCGTACTGCGATCCTGCTGTCACCCAACCCCCGGACGTATTTTTGTAGTAGAGTGACGCGCTCCAGTTGTACGTTGTCCCCGGCGTCAGCCCCGTGATGTCGAGAGAAAAAGTGTTTTCGCCTCCGCTTGTCTCCGGCGATAACGCAGAAAATGTCCCGACGCCGCTGACGGCAACGTCCATGCGCCGCTGACCTTTATAGCTGCTTGACCCTCCGGAAAACTTTCCGACTGCGTGGGCGATAGTCCCGTTGCTAGAATCCGGCGTTATCTCTACAGTAAATGTAGCCATTTCCGCCTCCTTAGCCGTACACCCAGTTGATCGCGTAGTCCTCGGTGGGCGTGGTCTCCGTGCTCACGAGTGTCTGCTTGACAATGTTGCCGGATGCGATATAGTCGCTGCCGCGCGTCGCCGCCACCAGCCCGCCTGAGCCGTTGCCCTTGAGAATGTTGGTCGTGGATGGAACTGTTGGAACACTGACCGTGACCGCGCCCGTCTTACCATTGACCGACGTGACAGGATACGGTGGCGGATTGTTCTTACTGTACTGCTTGACGTTGTCCACATTGCCGAGGCCTACATCTCCCTTTGCAAGGCTCACCGCGCCTGTCTTACTGTTGACGCTTGTAACCGGCGCACTTTGCAAGGCACTGTCAGCCTTGCCCAAACTCGCCTGCACGTCGCTTGCAAGGTCGGATTTTGCCACCGTGGACTTAAAAGCCAGAGTGCCGAGGTCGGCGAACCACTTCGCGATTTTGCCGAACAGCACGGAGAGCTTTTCACCCGTCGCAATATTTGCGCGGGTTCTCGCTGCCGTGAAAGCCGCCGTGACATTACTGCCGTCGCCGGTCTTGTCCAGCTTATTGACGAGCGCCGAGTACACGCCGCCGGACTGTACGGGGTTCGCGCTGCCCTGCGTAGGCGTTGCGTCGGTAGTTACCTTGACGTCCTTGATAGCGTTGTCAATGTATGAAAAGATGTCCTGGTGCTTGTTTTGAGGGTCATACACTGAGGCCAGCATGTCACCCGTACCAGCACCAGAAGCGCCACGGCAATAGCCTGCGTCATAGCTCGTGCCGTTCGACAGCGTCACGATAAGGTGATAGTCGCTCTGCCGGATGGTAATACCGGTAATTGTGGGAGCATCCGTGCCGGGGCTGCCCTGCGGACCTTGGATGCCCTGTTCACCCTGTGGGCCGGTGTCGCCTGTTGCACCTTTTTCGCCGGTTTCACCCTTGTCACCCTTTTCGAGCACAAGGTTGAGCACCTGATTTGGGGCTTCTCCGGTAATGGTCGCGCTCGCCACCTTGCCGGACGTGACCGAGCCGATGGTCAGCACGTTTGCGGGGCCTGCGGGGCCTTGGGGGCCGGTCGCGCCTGTTGCACCGGTCTCACCTTGTATGCCTTGTTTACCCTGCGGACCGGTCGCACCTGTCGCACCTGTCGCACCGGTGTCGCCCTTGCTGCCCTGCGGGATGCCAAGCGCCAGCGTACCAGTCGACTTATCGTAGGTCGCCGTTGCCAAACTTCCTGCGGGCAGTGTTGTCACCGTGACCGATACAACGCTCAGCGTGACGAAGTCCAGCAGCGTTGCGCCTTTGAGCGTTTTCGCTGTGCCGCCCTGCTGCAAAACAAAAAGATCTTCGTTGGTGATTTGTGTTGCTTGAGTGAGGTCGGAAATTGCTTTATCAGCCATCTGTTACCTCGCTTTCCGTCTCGGCAGCTTTCGCGGGCGGCTCTGCGGGTACGTGCGCCGCCTGCTGGTCGAGCCGCTCGAGGATCGCATATGCCTGCCGCAGCTCTCCCTTGACCTTTGCCATCTTCTCCGCGTCGTTCGCGGAGATCATCACCAAAGACAGCGTATTAAATGCGCTGTCAAGGATCTGCATTGCCTGCTTTTTCATAGTTCCTCCTTATCCCGACTCCCACCAAGAGCCGGTGTAGATTTCTGCGTTGTAGGGTCTCCACATGTCCGTGTAGATGTACGGCGTATACGCTCGCCACATATCCGTGTAGATGTACACCGCGCCGCCCGTAGTGCCGCCCTCTGTGGTAAACGATCCGCTGTCGGAATAGCTGGTCTCCACCCATTGATTGAGGTTGGTGTCCCAATAGCAGAGCACTGCCTCCCAATCGTAGGTTTTGCCGGGGGTAAGTCCGTCGAACGAATCCGTAAACGTGTTGTTCGCGCCGGAATCCTCGTTCGAGGTCAAGTAATACCCGTAGCCCAGAATGCCGGTCACGTAGATCGCACGCGCTCGATTATGGTAGCTGTCTCCGTAAAACGTGCCGTTGAGGACAGCTGTCGTTGACCCCGTCGCCGTAACGCTAACACTAAAACTTGCCATGCGTCACCTCACTGACGAAGGAAAAACAGTTTCCCCCAGTTACCGGCCGGTAAGATATTTCCGTACATCTGTTTACCGATATACAGCTCGCCGCCGCCGAGCGACACAATGTTGTTGGACAGCGTGATAAATCCACCGTAGGCGCCGCTGGCTTTTAGGTATACATTGGTCGCCGATTCCAGCTTGATACCGCCATAGAGGGTTTTGATGCCGACACCGTAGTCAACGTTCGTCTCCACAAGCGAAATTTCGCCCACTTTGGTATTGCTGTTTGCCAGGAGTTCCACCGTCCGGCCTCGTAACTTTTGCGCTGTGATAGAGGTCCCGTCGATGTACGTTGCGATCGCACTATTGACCTCGTTTGCGTTCAGGCCCGCGTTGTTGTCGACGTAGGTCTTCGTAGCATAATTCGAGCCGTCCTTGAGATCGCCGACGCGGATGCTGCCGGTCTGGATTTGGTCGGCTGTCAGCGTACCCTTGATATTCGCCGCATCGACGTACAGATTATCCGTCTTGATGCTGCTGCCGTTGATCTTGGTCGTGCCGCTCGCGTCCGTCACCGTCAGGCCGTCCAGCGTGGTTTTGACCTCAGTGTACTTGCCGTCGATGCCCTCGACCTTGAGCATGATCTCCTCGCTGGTCTTGGTGATCGTTGTTCGTGTCTCGGCAATCTTACGGTTGAATTCCTGTGTGATGTACCCCTCAGCCGGATATTCGTCTTCCATCTCCGCTTCTCCGGGGGAAGAAATGCCCGCATATCCGCGGCCATCATCAGAGAGTTTAGACAGCGGCGAATAAATGCCACCAACCGTCACGCCGTCGCCCAGCTCTGCCGCTGGATCGATGTTTGCTGCGCCTGCTTCGTACGCCTGATACTGGTAGCCTTTCATGGTTTGCAGTAAAGCATTTACCATTGGCTGCGTGGCGTGAGGGCAACTTGCAATGACCTCCATTCCGGTATCGTCGCCCGCCGTCAGGCTATTTTCGTCGTCCACAAGCAACGTCACACGGGAAATAGGCTTATACTTGCCATTGTCGGAAAAGCTTGTAATGTCGCCGCCGACGTAATATTTATCAGACAAGAATCCTCACCCCTCCAAACGTAATAGCGCTGCCCGCTTCTGTAATGAGATAGTTTGTCTCGGTAGGCATAGACAACAACGGAATAAGCAATAGTTTCCCTGCATCGGTAATAATCCAGTTCCCACCGTGCGCCGCAGCGATAAAGCATAGCTCGTTGCGGATGGTGTAATCATTTGCGGGATAGTCGATGGTATACGAGCTGTTGAGCACTGTGCGGCTGTCCAGTTCCACGCCCATCAACTGGCAAAAGATGTTTACAGCGTCAGGCATAGTCATCGGAAAGTTAAGCGACTGGTCTGGCTCCCACACAACGTCAGCCTTTCTCATAGCGTCGTATGCTTCAAGTTCCCAATAATCCCCATCGCAGGACCGGCGGTTGGTAAAAAACACGCCTTTGGGGATCCAGTCTGTCGCCTGACTTCCATTAACAAGCCTGAGATAACGCTTGATCGTCGCGGCTCGCGGTATGTTGTCCGCATACAGTGCCAGTTTTAATGTTGCGCAGCAGGCGTTTCCGATGCCGAATTCTTCAAACAATTGAGATTCGGCAGAGTGCGACACTTCCGCATCTTTGCCGTATTCCGTGCCCGCAACGTCGAATTTGTACTCTCGTTCTGTGCCGGGCTTGTGGAGCAGCTCGCGCCACAGCGCACTTGTTGTCTGCCCCATATCACACCTCGATCAAATTAAACGTCGCGCCGCCCCACACCTCATTGTCATCCGCCGCTTCCTCAAGCGTGCATTCCATCGACGAGCAGTAAAACGTGCTGGTTCTTACGCCATGCAAGTCGAGATATTGGACGGTGCAGGTGGTTTTATTCAGATCGTCATCGAGTTTTGCCAGCACGTCACGCTTGACGGAGCGCGTTGTATAACTCAGTTTCCGCTTGGTGGTGATCTTGTCGCGCCGCATTTTGCCATCTTTGGTACGGGTGGTCTTGTCGCTGTCGAGATCGTTTCTGCTCCACCCGTATCCTTTCGTTGCGATTGCGGACGAGTAGTCCGTGCCGTTGATAATAAGGACTTCCATGTTGCCCCTCCTTAGTACAGCAGCACGGGCTTACCCGCCGCGCGTGTCATGTTGTTGATGTTCTTCACGGTACTTCGTGCGATTTCCTTGCCGTCGAGCTGAATAACGACCGTAGTTGCACCGCCGCCTGATTCCGCCATAGCCTGCTTAAATGCTTCGACCATCGTTGCAAGCGGCGTTTCGATGTTCGTTCCGCTCTTCTGGTCGCCCAGTACGGCGAGAAATTCCTTGTTGGGTGGGATGACTGCACCGGTTGCCAGACGCGGAAGATGTACTTCGGAAAGCGAGGAAAGATGCCCCCCGATGCTTTTACCGCCAAGACCCGGAACCCAGCTCGGGACGGTAAACTTAATCGTGTTGATCTTGCTGATAAGCCAATTCAATCCCTTGATAATGGCGTTCACCGCGCTTTCAGCAATAATGACGATGCTGTTCCAAATGCCTTTAAACACCTTTTTGACACCATTCCATGCAGAATTCCAGTCACCAGTGAACACGCCCTTGATAAACTGGATAATGCCGCCAAGGATGTTATCTTTAAGGTTTCTCGCAAACTCGGTCAAATTGCCAGTCAGAGCAAGCACAGCGGTAACTACCGTAGCAATTCCCGCAATCACAAGTGGGATGACACTACCGGTCAGAAAGAAGAATCCCAACCCCGTTGCCACAATGCCAGCAATCAGTAACAGCGTGTTTTTGAGATTTGCACCGTTATCACAAATGTCCTTAAACGCTGTGATAATCATTGCTGCGCCAGCCACTACAAGGCCGATGCCAGCCCCAACTTTGCCGAATGCGATTGCAAGCCCCCCGGCAAGCGCCGCTGTGCCTGCAAGCATTTCAAGCAGATTCCCCCAGTTAACGCCGTTATTCCATGCGTCGGATAAGCCGTCCCACAGAAGAATCAATCCTCCAACCGCGATAAGGATGCCGCCGAGCTTTTGCAGAATAGTGCCAAGCACACCCGGCAAGCTGCTGCTGATTTTCCACAGCGCTAATCCTGCCGCAATGAGCATGACTGCATCGGCGATTTTTTTTAAGCGGTCGCTGATGTCGTCCATGTAGCTAAAGTCCGGAGTGATTGCGTCAGCGGATGCGCCACCGCCCGCATCGTTTGCGGTATCGGTGGAAATCTGGTTGATCTCATCAAACGCCGCAAGCTGACTTGCCGCTTTCTTCGCGGCACTACCCGTTCCCTTTAATGCGCTGGTCTCTTTGTTTAGCGCCTTTGCCGAGTTAGCAGTTGCTTTGACGCTTTTGCCGGAGATAATCGCCACAAGCCGCGTAATCTGCGAGATTACTGCAGTGATAACTTTTACAAGCAGTGTAAAGGCGGGGACAATTACACTTACAAGAGGCTGTGCCAGCGTCAAAAGCGCTCCTTTAAGCTGCGCAATGGATTCTCTCGCATCGGAGTTTACCATCACTACGTTCTTTACCCAGTCGCGCACCTTTGATAGTGCCTGAGTAATGACCGTAAACACAAGGGCACTGCGGACAACAGATTTTAAGCGCTGTCCAAATACTTTCATGGAATCTGCCGCCGCTTCGGTTGCATTGCGCAGCCCTGCGCCTTTGGCTCTGCCCTCGATCTGCTGTGTTAGCTCGACTGCCTGCGTTTTCGCGTCGGAAATCTTATCGCCGGTTTTGTTGAGCTTTTCGTTGAGCTTATCAATGCTATTTGCAGTTTTGTTAAATTCGCTTTGCAGCATTCGCACGCGCTCGGCCTGCTCGGACACGTCGATTTTCTCATACGTGCCTTTCGGTGCTATACGCATATCTGCAAGCTCCTGTTTTGCCGCATCCAACTCTGCGCCGATGCTGCGCAGCCGGTCTTCCATCGGAGTTTTCTGGTCGCCGAGCCGGTTGAACTCCTTTTGTAAGGATTCGATATTGCTTTTTACTTTGTTTAACTCCTGATGGAGTTTTTTGTCGCTAATAGTCGCTTCAAATACGACTTCGCCGTCAGCCATAATATCACCTTCTTGCTTTTTGGTTTTTTGCGTGATATCATCCAAGCAGCCATAAATAATGGCAAGGAGGAATGAAAAATGGATAAGATGACTACTTGCAAGGTATGCGGGGCATCTATCGCAAAATCCGCTACCACTTGCCCGCAGTGTGGAGCCAAGCAGAAAAAGCGCCACCCAGTGCTGGGGATTATCATCGCTATTTTCGGCATTTGCATAATTGCCGCCGCATTAAACGACATGGGCGATGATTCTGGTGCGGAGAAACAAACGTTTAGCGTTGGAGAAACCGCCGAGCTAAACGGGGTCAGTGTAAAGTTTGATTCTTGCACCGAAAGCAATGGATCGCAATTTAACACCCCTGATGATGGCAATGTGTTTTTGCTTTGCGAATTCTCCATTGATAACCAGTCGGATAAAGATATTGCCGTTAGCTCTATCGCATCGTTCAACGCCTATGTTGATGACTACTCGACAAATCTGAGCATTTCGGCCACCATCGCAACCGATAAAACCCAGTTAGACGGAGCCGTTGCTGCCGGTAAGAAAATGACCGGTGTTGTCGGATACGAAGTCCCCAAAGACTGGGAAGAAATTGAAATCCGCTTTACTCCCGACTTTTGGTCTGGAAACGAAATTGAATTTATTGCAAACAAGTAACCATTTTCGCCCGATGCTATTTTGCGTCGGGCGTTTTTTTGCCCAACCACGCATTGATTGTGTCGTTTTCTTCTTCCGTCATCGGCTTCTTTAGATCGACAAGCCGCCTGTTTTCTCGGTAAAATTCTCGATCCGACTTGTCGAGCGTTTTCCCTTTTGCTTTCAGATTGCGGATTCGAACGATGTTTGCGAACAAGCAGTCCCCGATTTCGTAGTACGCCGAGACAAATGACCACCAATGGAAATAAGGCATTGCGCGCACTTCATGCCCCACAACGTGGTTGATGGGGGCCACAATGTATTGAAAGTCTTGCTCCCAGTCCATCAACTTAGGACGCTTGCGATTATCGCCATCGTCACCGCAATCGAGAAACCACGTCATCTGTTTCACGGCTTCCGGGATGTGCTCATCCGGCATTTTTAAGAAGTCCGGATAAAAAATATCCAGTGCAGCAAGCGCTTTTTGCTCGTTAGTCAGATCGACCGCAGCAAATACCGCCAGCACGTCCAGTGCCGCGCGATAGTCTGAGCGGATTTCATAGTCAACGCCGCAGACGTTCAGCGACGTTGGAAGATCGTACATCATTTGCGGTATTTCTGCGTATACTTGCGGATTTTCTCATCGGCAAGCGCCTGTTCGCGCTTTACTGCCTCATCAAACTGCTCGATAATGGCGGTCATAAAGTTCTGCCAAACCGGCGCACCGTTGGCCGCGGAATAGGCGTTGACGCTGCCAAAAAGTGTATCGGCAATGTCCTGCCCGAACAGGTCATTGATGATGCTGCGCATTTCCTTGTCAAGAGAATCAACCATGTCGAAAAGCTCATCATCGGGGATATCCTTTTCGAGTGTCTTTGCGCGGGTCTCCTGCTTCTTGCGCAGGTCATCAAAGGTTTTATATGCTTTCTTTGCAAAGTTAACATCCGCAGGGTTGAAGTGCACCGTCACGATGCCGTTCACGCCGCGAATGGTATATTCCTTTACACCGGAATCAAAAGTGAGTTCCATATATTCCTCCAAAATGAGGGCTGACAGATGCCAGCCCTCTATGGTTTATTCGCCCTCGGTAAACGTAACTGTGTTGCCAGAGATAGCGGCAGTGCCGACCGTGCGCGCGCCGCCAAGCGTCACGTCGATAGGCATACCGATAAAGCCGCCGCCCTCACCGCCGAGGGAAGAGGGCTTGACCATACAGGACGAATAGCGCTCCGCAAATACTGCGGTCTTTGCCGTGCCTGCATAAGCGTGGACAATCAGCACATCCTGATTCGCCAGCGCCGCCGCGTTCTGCTCCTTGACCGCAAGGTTCCAAACCTTGACGATGGCAGGATCCCCAGCGTCCAAATCAGACGGGTCAAAGGTCTGCGTGATGATGGGTTTCTTCATGGTCGTGCGCGTCGTGCCAAGGATATCTTTCGAGGAATCCTCCTGCCAGTCATATTCCATGCTGGAATCCGTGACGCGCGTACCGAGGGGAGACCACGTGGGGGTTCCGGTTTCGCCCGTGTTGAGATACGCGATCAGAAGTTCGCGGTCTACGGTCTGCCCCGCCGTGGTGTTAAAGGTCATATCAGCCATTTTTAATCACCTCGTAGTTCATTTTCATAAGGATTTGGTGATCCTCGTCGCCATTCTCATAAACGGCAAAAAGAGAGGATCGCGTTGTAGGCTCAATACGGATGACGCGGCGACCGGCGCCAATGTCAGGTGGCGTCTCGCTTGCTGCCCAATCGCCCAAGGCATTAAGCAGCTCGTCAGCTTTGAGCCGTTTGTCATTGCTATTCCCTGGTTTCATGCGGTAGATGACCTTAAATTGGTATTCCGCCTGATATCCGCCGAGAATGTATTTTTTGACAATGTACGCCGCCTGAATTGTGGACAGCGCCATCGCCGCAGTATCGGCGGGGAGAAATTCGAACCGAATCAAATCAACCGGCTTGTCAGGGAATGTGTTTAGCCACGCAAGCAACTTTCGGGAGACTTGATCCTCTTCCGCTGCCGAGACCGTCTTTTTAACCTGTTCCGTACTTCTTCACCGCCTTTTCTGCTACACGCGCCCACTTTCCAAGATTCTGTGCTTTCGATGCTTCACACCAATGAGCTTGTGCCTGTGGATGCGCCGTGTGGTTGAACACTAAATTGCGGTCAGTCACGACCTTTGTACCGCCTTTCGGCGCATATGTGCTGCCGGTATTCGGGTCAACCATGACTTTCCCGTAATACAGGAATCTCGCGTAAGGGCCGGGGTAGATGATGTCGTTGCCAACTACCCTTGTACGCTGCGTTAACGATCCTGTGAGCATCGGCACAAAAGGCTGAGTGTCTTTCTCCATCTGCTCGGCTAAAACGTGCTCAGCGCGCGTACACGCCTTTGCAATGGCGGCCCTTACAGCGTCCATTCCATCGGTATGCACGGAAAACTTGATGCCCATTACGCACCTCCGACTTCCCAGTGCTGCATATCGGGGCTACCGTAGTCCATCGCATCAACCTTGGTCACGTTGTAGCAATCGTCATGGCTCAGTACGACGGTCATGTCGTCCGATACAAATTCGCCCTTCACAAAGCACGTCATGCCACCGTTGCCCTTGTATGAGAGCGTCCACAGGCCGGACTTGTTTGCCGATTTAAAAAACGATTGCGGCCCGATATATGTTTTCGGCTTACCTGTTACCCCGTCCACCGCTTCCACGGCGAACGGGATGTACAGATTTACCGCGTCCGCGCTCTCAAGTCCGCTTTCGCGCACGTTCACGCCCTTCGACGCTTGCAACATCACGCCACGCAGGATTGTGGTATAAACCTTCTCGACCTCATCAAACGTTGTTGGGTCAATCTCCTGCACGATGTTGTAAATCGTTACAGTGTTGGGAGCGTACATCTGCAACCACCTCCGCGATACAGTAGCCCAGTATGGGCAAGGGATTCCATACACGTTTCCGCAAGCAGTTTCTTCGCCCCGTCCGTCGCATTGAGCGCAGACAGCGCGGATTCCCCGCCCGTCGCAAGCGTTCTGGAATAACTGCCTACCGTTTCGCTTTTGACTTCCGCGTCATTTGCCGCGGCGTTTGCAAGAGTTTTCACGGCAAGCGCCTGCGCCGCCTCGATGACCGCATACTTGTCAACCAGCGCACAGCAGCACATCTTCACCGCATCAAGATCGGCGTGGTCTTTAGCTTTGTTGCGCGTGTAATAATCGAGGAAGGAGCTGGCACGGACAACAAGACGCGGGAAGTCATTTTCACTCACAGCGCCCATATAGGTGCCGGAGTAGTATTCAAAGTCTGCGTAAGTCATCAGTGCCCTCCTTCCAAAACTGCGAGAATTTCAGCCTTTTTCATCGAACTGCTGACCCCTTCCACCCCATTTTCATCGGCATACGCAAGCATTTCAGCTTTTGTCATGTCGGAGAAAGCCGGGGTGTCAGGGTCAGGCTCATTCAGCAGTTCAGTTAGCCCCCCACCGCCGGAGTGATAGAGCCGACCACCACGCCGTCGATACGCTCAGCGAAAAGAACCATGCCGTTGATAACGGTGTCAGATGCGGTCATGTTGGTGTAATCGGGCTCCTCATGGATACCGATATAGCCGGTGGCGTCGGTGGTGAAATCGAACACCTCGCCAAGATCAGCGCCGTTCACAGGAATGTAGTACAGGACAATGTTGTCCTTGGCGGTGGCGTAAATCTTGCCCTTGGGAACGCTGGAATTGAGAATCACGGTGCCAAGGCCGAGGAAGTTCTCAACGTAAGTCATGCCGAACGCGGTCTGCAAGGTAATGTTTGCGCTTGCGAGGTAGTCAGCAACGTCCAGCGGGTTCAGAAAATACACCGCACCGATCTCGTCATCTTCAAACAGCACCTGCAGCTGGCCCCATGCCTGTGCCAAGGTTGCCTGGAAGGTCGCACCAGATGCCGCGCCCGTGCCAGTTGCGAGGAAGTCGAAAAAGTCTTTTCGGATACCCTTCTGGACGTCCTTGAGCATTTCGTCGGTAGTCATCTCTACCGCCTGATCGTAGCCGCGATCGGTGATTGCTTCGGCAGAGGTGGCTTTGCGCCACTTCTTAAGCGTGATCTCCTTGTAGTTCACGGCTTCGGTCTTGTACTTGCTAAGGGGGATGGTCTCACCCTCAGCAACAGCGCCGCTCTCCAGCGTGCCAGTGGCCTTGTAGCTCTTGAGCACAGTTCCAGCCTGCTTTGCGATCTTGCGGGTCACACCCAAGGCCCCCATCAGCTTTTTGATGGAATAGCCGAACATTTCGGTAAATTCAATTTCGCGCACACGCGCGAGGTCAGCTTTCTTAATGAGCTTAGGATCAGCAGCCATTTTTATTCTTCCTTTCTAAACAAATCCATATTTGCGGCGATTGCAGCGCGCCGCTCCGCTCTGTCAGTAATTTGCATGATCTCGTCCTTTGTCATCGGTTTCCCGCCGCCGTTAAAGCGCGCGCCAGTGTCGAAGCGAACGGTCTGCTTGGAGACAAGCCCCTTGTAAGTGCCGTCTACGAGCGCATCAAGAGACTTGGTGTCCTTGATCTTTTCGCCGTCCAGCTCCAATGCGGCCATTTCTTCGCCGCAGCCGCGCATAGCAAGGTCGAGATTCGCTCCGGTGATGTTTTTGCTCTCAAAGTAAGCCCGGACGGCCTTTTCCTTTGCCGCCTTGCTTTCCTTTGCCGTGATGTCGGTCTTAAAGGTTTCAAAGGCCGAGTGTTCCTTCTCGTACTTCTCCTTGTAGCCGCCGTCACCTGCCGCCTTGAGGTCGTCCAATTCCTTCTGGACACCGGGCAGCTTCTCCGCGTCCGCCTTGTACTTTGTGAGATCGTCCTTGAGGGGGTCGACCACGCCCAGATGCAGCGCAACCAAGCGATTTTCAATCTCTTCGGTGCAAGCCTCGCCGAGAATATTTCTGATTTCCGCTCTCGTAAATTTCGCCATGTTATTCGTTCTCCTTTTCCTTTGCCCCAATTCTTCGGGGGCGAACGTTGTATAAAAACCGCTGTACCTCGCGGGTTTTACCTAAAACAAAAGAGCCAACCACCGAGAAAACCTCGATAGCTGGCTCCTATTGCCCTTTCCCGCGCCCTATTACGCGGAAGATGTTATTTACTTATCGTCGATGTGCGGCATTACCGCCGCAAGAATAAACTCTTTCACACTTACGCCTTGCCGTTCTGCGGCATCGCGTATTTTTTTGCCGATTTCTTTATCCACCCGCACCGTTATGGTGTCCTGTTTTCGGTTGTACTTCGTGCTTGCCCTTATCTGCGCCTCTGTTGCCATGCTGCAAACCTCCTTGTGCGACGCAAGAGCTACGCGCAAGTGTGCGAGGCGCTGCATCCGATGCGCCGCCCCGGTTAAGGGGCGGTTTTCCTTTACTCGGAAGTGTATTTGATTGTTTTCTTGACCTCTAAAACGATGTACCCGTCGCCCTTGCGCCGGATTTCCACATCGTTCCCTCGCTTTAGAATCGCGTCGGTTGCTTTTCTTACTTCTTCCCAGTTCAATACAGCACCTTCATTCTCTCCCGCTGCTCCGGCAACCCTGCCGCCGCGCTGAACGCCTTGTATTTCGCGTTTAACCGCCGCAGCCGTATGTTTGCCGCAGTCTCATCTTCACGCAATCCTGCGCCCTCGTAAGCGGCTTTTTCGCGCTTTAGTTTGCGCACCTCCCGCTCAACGCGCCGTTGCATCTGCGTCGCCTCGTATGCGGTGTATTTCTTCCCGTCGTACTCGCAGCCGAGATCATCATCAATATGCTCAAGCTGCTCATCTGTATATGTGCGTTCGCTTACACCCTCAACCCAAACATTACGCCTGTGTCGGCAATTAGCCCCCTCAAGTCCATCAACTGCCCCAAGCCCGCACACATCGTAAATGCTCGGGTAGATGTCCCCTGCGCGAATACTGTATACCTTGCCTTGCCAGCCCTTATGGCTTGACCACGGTGACGGCCCCGGCTTATCTCTCGCGCCAGCATGGGCAGAAACCTCGAAATACGGAGTTTCGAGATACTGCGCCGACTGCTCCGTATATTTAGCGCAAATTTGATTTACGCCAGTCATCACGGCTCTGCGCGCCGCCACATCAATTTGATCTCGATGCCCGCTCTCATAGTCAACTACCTTCAATCCGCTATCTGCGAGTTCCTTTACTGCTGTCTTGATGGCCTGATTGTAGTTGATGGCGCCGCTCTGGATTTGCATTGTGGCGTTATCAAGCGCCCATTGGTACGCTTTGGCAGGAGGAAGCATTGTGCGCCCAGCGTCCACTAAAAAGCCCATTGAGCGCGTTATGTTGCGCATTGTTTGCTTCGTCTGCTCGTATATTACCCAAGTATCCTCTACGCTTACCAGCGTTTCCGGCTGTGTGATGTGCGCAAGGTCGATAAGCTCGGTGTAATATTTCTGGTTGCGCTCCACCACATCGTCAAGCAGCTCATTCAGCTTCGTTTCACTGATACCGGAAGTTTTGCGGATCGCTTTCTCAATATTTTTTAGATCGATGCCGTGCGACCGCAACGCTTGAATATCCTGCACCGTTACCTCGTTCAGCTCATCCGCAGCTTTAAGCCGGGAGCAGATTTCTTCCAGCAGCGTGATTTCAAGCGCCCGAAACAGTTCTGCAAGTTCTTCCGGCAACGCGTCAAGCAAGGCGGGGCTAAAAGGGTAAGGACGCATGCGCCGTCACCTCACTCAATCTCTTCTTCCGGCTCTTTTGTCATGTCCTGCATTTTCGGCAAAGCCGCCTTTGCGGTCGCCTCGTCCTCGTTAAACCAGCGCATACGAGCTTCCCAATCATTCATAATACTGTCAGAAAGCATCCGTTCCTCTTTGTTAAACTCGGCGTCTTTGTCCTCAATGATGCTGTCATCAAAGTCAATGGAGATTTCGACTTCCTCATCAAGTCCTGCGTCCATATAGCGATTGCCCATGCGAAGCAAAATGCGACACAGCCCCGTAATCGCTTGCTCGAGGATAATTTCATGCTTCCTAATCGTGCGGAACATGGTGCTATTCTCGCTAATGACCTGTGTAGCCGTGGCAATGCTTGTCTGATCAAATTTGTAATGATTCTCGCCAAAGCCGCATTTGCTCGACAATATGTTGAGCATATCTTGCATACCGGTGTTAAACTCTGCTGTGCGCAGCGTCATATCGACCTGTTGCAAAATGTTTCCATCAGATGCGCGATCTTCCGGGAGAACGTAGTAAACCGTTTCGCGCTTATCAAAGACCGGCCTACCGTTGATGTCCTTGGTTGCTTCCGGCTGTACCACGATGCGCTTTTTCCCCAGCACAAATTCATTCACATAACTATCGTATGTAATATCAACGCTTTTGAGCTGGTCAATGGCGGAAGCGAACACGGCAACGCCCATAGGGTTATCTTCATCAGAGTTTGCAATGTTCAGACGGTCAATGACAAACTGCGGCTTGGCGCTTCCTGTGTGGACAACAGGGGGGATCGCTTCAAACCCTCTCACGCTGGTTAATGGGACTTCCTCCGCATCGTACAGGTGATTTTCAATGTCGTATTCGCCGCCGCTCAACCGATGCACCTGAATGTAGGTGTATTCCGTATCATCAACTCGTTTTGTCCATGCGAAAGCGCACTCACGAATAATGCCATTGTCCCACGTCAGCGGGTAGATGTTTGCAGCGGTTACATAGTTGATATGAATCCTTCCGGGGTTGGCAATCTCTGCTGTATCAGGGTCAACGCTCATATCCTCCATGATTGGAACATAAGCAACTGTACCAACAGCGGATTTCCGCTCCTGCAATTCATTGGATTTGACTTCCCAATTATTATCATCAAGAATCGCATCTACAAATTCCTGCTCCTTCTTGCCCTCAAGCGTGATATTCACGCGCTCGTTCATCAGCAGGTTTGCCCAGTCCTCGCAGACTTTCTTGCCCATGTTGACGGAATATCTATGGCATTCCAGTTCTTCGATGCCATTCCACACCGTATAACTGTGGAAGTCTTTTACATCGCCGTCATACCACGATTTCCATACATCGATCAACGAATAGAATTTGCTGCCAACCGTATCAAACCCAAGATCCTTTAATGCTCTGCGAATATTCACTCTTTCACCGTCCCATCATGTGACCGGCACGTTCCAGGTCTTTGTAATAAGGCTCAATGCTGTACTCAAATGCGTCAAGGCTGTCAATATCGGACGTTCCATCGTCAAGGCGCTCGTCCTCAAACTTATCAGGATCATAAATCGCAGTTTGCAGTGCATCTATCAGATGGGGGCAATTGCGCGAAACCTTAAAACGCCCCTGCTTCATCAGCAGCACCACGAGCCTGATTCTATCTGTAATTTGCAGTTTCATTGCATTCTTGACCTGCGTTCCGAGGTGCATCTTCTGCGCGGTATGATCTAATCCACGAATCAGCACCGTTTCCGCACTGTCTGCCCGCGTCTGGCTGTATCCGTACTTTGCCGTAACCATTTGGCAGAACGTAGCAAAGCGCCTATTCAATGCGTCAGGGTCAACCTCTTCGTTCTTGATGTATTCTTCTTCCAGCGCGACCACGCGATAATCTTTTGTAATCCCGGTCGCCTGAAACTTTGTCGCGGACTTTGTCCCGCCGAAGTCAACACCAATGGAAATAACAGAGAATTTCGTTTCCTGTTCTTCCGCCCATTTCAAAGGGTCATCAATCAAATACTTTTCGGTGTTGTTAGCAAAGTCCTTATAAACAACGCCCTCCGCCGCCACCCACAAACCGCGAACATAGCGGTCGTAGAAGATGCCGGCATACATATTCGCGTAGCGCTCGAGCGTTCTTGCACTCAAACCGGGGTTGTCAGCCATCTCGAAGTGCAGATATAGCGTGTTCCGTTCGCGGTGTCGCTTAATCCACTCCTGATAGAACCAGTGATGCGGGCTGCCGGGGTTACAAGAGAACCACAGCTTTGCACCGTCCACAGAACAACGTGCAAGCGCCTGCTCCACGAACGAGCGCGGCATCAGCACTACCTCGTCCAGCAACACGCCCGCCAGCGTGCGGCCTTGGATCAGCGTATAGCTGGCCTCATCCTTGCCACCGAACACCTCAAAGTAATTCGTCACGGCTCCGCGCCGCACTTCCATCACCTTGTCTCCGCGCCGCCAGCGGATGATATAGCGTTCCTTCGCAAGGCTCATCGCCGTGAACGGCACGATGATGTTCTTGGTGCAGCTATCAACTGTGCGGCCACACACGCCGAAGCGCTGACCGCTGAAATTCTCCATCGCCCATCGGACGAACGCCCACATCATGATGGAGGTCTTGCCGGAACGCACGGCCCCGTCACAGATCAGCGCGTCATACTTGGAATAGGGGAAAGCAAGGATTTTTGCTTGTCGGTTAGACAGCGGCATATTTCCACCTATACCCTCCAGCAGACTGACGCTTACCCTTGCAACATTCACAAATCTTTGCGTTATTCGCTCCTGTCGCCCTTGAAGCACTCATTGCAGAATCCCAACAAGCAACAAATACACCGTCTTTTGTATATTGTTCGACGGCTCTTGCATTTACGTTGTCTCCGCCCATAAATCGTCCCTTGCGGGCGTCGGATACTTTTTTTCTTGCCTCGGCTGAAACGGTTTTCCCTCTATGTACGGAAATCATTTTTTTTCTGTATTCTTTGGATTGCCAAAGCCTTTTTGTTCGTTCCGAGAGTTGCTTTTTATATTCTGGCTTTGCATAAGACTTCTTAGCCTCTGCTATTTTCTTTTCTTTGTATTCTGTATTTTTATAGGCATTTTTTATGCCAGCGGACATTTTCTTTTTTGTTTCTTCGGAATGTTTCCCTGTACTATTCCCGCCGTTTTCTATGTTGTACCCTTTCTCCCTATTTGTGGAATCATATAAGGAAATCAGTTCAACTTCTTTTGTTTCTGCGTCTTCTTTGCTCAATCCATCGAACAAAATAATATGTTCGATGTTATCCCATCCATATTTCATAATCGCATTAAAAATAAGCGGTTGCTTTCGATAGTGCTTCCCTTTGTTCCATCTGTATTCTGGCTTTTGGCAGGTGATCCCTATGTATACTTTCCCATTCGGAAAACGATGCATATAGACTTTGTAATTTTCAATCATCGCTCTCCAGCCCTTCTGCCATTTCACGCAGGCTCACGCTCAAAGCGTCCTCCTGCGTGTTATCCGTCGGCAAGCCCAGCTCAACAATATCGCGCTGTCCAAGGTACTGTTTTCCCAGCCAGATAGCCATGCTTGCGTTTTTTTCGGCCAGCTTCCACTGCGCTCTCCGCAGGCTCGACTTTCCCACCTGACTTTTGCTTTTATATGTGTCCGCAAAAGTCATTTTATACGTCCGTTTGCACCATCGATTCAGGGTGTCTGCGCTGCACTCAAGCACTCCGCAGATTTCTGCTTCCGTGCACTGGATCCCACATAGGTTCTCAAACAGCTTTTGATTTATTACCTTTTTCGGCCTTCCAGTCCGTGCCACTTCCACCCCTCCATTCCTTAAGATTTGATCATGCCAGAGATTTCTTTCTCGCGGTCAGCTTCTTCGCCGCCAGAGCGCGGCAATGCCCGATTACGATCACGCCGTCACGGTCAATCACAATCGGCTGTACAAATCCGTACTGCTTGATGCTCTCCGCAACGTTGTTGATTTGCCGCTTATCATGCTTTTTTGCGTTTGCGGCATACGGCACAATATCCGCAAGCCGCCGTTTTGTGATTTCCATGCCATCCTCCTGTTTTGCTACCAGCCCCCACCCCTTGGCCTTACATAGCAGACTTTACCCGCCCCGAGGGGCCACAACGCCGCCCACATTTGGCGTTATTCTTTCCATTGGCCGTCTTTCTCGCTTAGATTGTCACACGCTACCGACAACTACGCTCCGAAAAGTCGTAGCCCCTATTCCGCCAGGTCAAACCGGTCTTGACGCATCAAGACAAGCGCAGTTTTCAGCGAACTTTGTCATTTCCATGTGAGCCATGACGACAACGGTCTCACATTGTCCGGGCGCTACCCGGCCACTGGCACAGGCGGTGGGGCTCGGACCCACGACATACCGGCTCACGAAGTCCGGTGCTTTACCAACTGAGCTACGTCTGCGTATGTCCCCGCTGGGCCACATCGTTGAGAGGTGCGCGGGGTCCTGTGCCGCATGAGAGGTGCGACCTCTCGGCCCTGATCGTGGGCTGCATCGTGCGTGCGGCATGTTGCGGGGAGCGGTGTGAAAAGATGAAAAGCACCGCGCCCCGCTATGGCGCAGGAGGTAAACGCCATAAATGAGAGAACCGCAAAGGCTTTTACACCTCTGCGGCTCAATTCTCTCATAATTGCAATGTCCCGACTCACTTATAAGTGAGTTTTGCAAAATATTTTTATAAACTTTTTGGGTAGTCCGACCGCCCGAGCAGATAATCAATCGACACGCCAAAATAGTCAGCAATGCTTATCAGCGCATCCATTGATGGTTTCTGCGTCCCCATTTCATAGCGCTTAATGGTGTTGCGATTCAGCCCGCACAGCTCGGACAGCACGCAGCGCTTTAATTTCTGGCGTTCTCGTAACCTCCGCAGGCGGTCAGGAAACGTGCTCATATGCGCCTCCGCTCTGCTCGAAAAACTTCTTTTGCTCCTTCAATTTCTGCAACTATGTATTCGCTATCGAGATTTACATATCTCACCGCCACTTGTTTTCGATATGTTTTGCTGCCAAAATAAGACTGCTATCGTTTTGCTCTCCCTCGTGGATTGCAATTTGCTTATATACAATTGTGCCACGGTTCAGACGCTTAGCATCCATCTTTACTCCCTTTTTGTTTTAACTCACATCAAGCAATAATGATTAACTTACTCACCGCCGAGCTTTCTCTTCACCCACGCCCACAGATTTTTCCACGGATGGGCTTCTGCGTAGTCAGCGCGCTGCTCGGCGTTGTAGCGCTTGTCACGCATTACATCAATGACCGTCCCCTTAAAAGCAAGATCGTCGTTCGCCCGCCCAAGCGCCGCCTCAGTATCGGCGAGCTTATTTCGCAGCACATCTGCGTCCGCTTTCTGGTTTGCGATCTCGTTCTCTCGGGTGATGGCCTCGCCGTTCATCTGGTCAAGCCGCTCGATCAGCACGGCGTTCGAATGCATCTTTGTCATCAAATCATTTCGCAGCGCAATCGTTTTTGCCGTTTGGGATTTCAGTTGTTCGGCCAGCTCTTCATTTTCTTTTTTCTGCGATTTGAGCCTTTCGGCGGCGTCCTCCACCATCTTCGCCATCTGGTCTTTGGTGTACTTCTTGATGTTGATGCTCATAGCTTGGCTCCTTTCATTCGCAGCTGTTCTTCCCGTCCCCGGTCGCTCACGATGCTCACGACCTTACAGTCACCGTATCGCTCAATATCCATGGCGATGCGCTCCTTGATGCCCTGCGCGTCGGCGGCGGGGACGTTGGCTTTAATCGTGATCGTCAGCATGTGGTTCCTCCTTCGGCTCGCCGTAGCTGCAAAAGTCGTCTTGCTGCATCGGCTTCCCACTTAACGTGCAAAGAGCCTCGCCTGATGACACCGCAAAGCTATTGATATATGCATACTTGCAGTCCTTGCAACGCGTCACGACCGCCGGAAAGGCATTGCTGTCTCTCAGTCTTTTCGCCACAAAGGTTGCCCCACAATTTTCCGCGAAGGCGGCGGTCGTATCAGCGTCGATTAAGCGCATTGCTGTCACCTCCGTCCATCTTTGTGCCACAATGCGGGCAAAATTCAAACACCCCTGCATCATCATCAGCATTTTTGTAAGGCTCGTTGCGCAGACACCGTGAGCAAATGCGGTCGCGTTTTCCTGCAACAGAGACCCACTGTCCATGCACCACCGGCGCAACGTCAGCGGCGGGAATCGCCTTTATATCGGCGCAGATATTCCAAGCTACCGTGTCTCCACAAAAATCACTTTTCCGCAGACACTCTCTATACTGTTTATCACAAACGGTAACTGCCACTGCGCGCTTAATGTATTCATCCATTGTCAGCACCTCCTGTTCCACTTTTCGATGATAAATTTGGGTTCGCTATATACGCCACTTTCAAAATCACACTCTGGACAGTATATATAGCACTCTTCTGGGCTGTTGCCATCTACTGTTTCAAGTATTGCTTCTCCGCCGCAGAACGGGCAAGGTTTCAGGTCATACATCCTTCGTCGCCTCCACATAGCACCAGCTCTGAGGCGGGCGCTTGATTGTCCGTCCGTCACAGTCCATTTTGCTGTAGTTGTAATAAGGACAGGCACAGCAATCCGACTCGACTTTACATAGACCCTTGAACTCTCCCAGCTCCTTCGGCTCGTCGTAGACCTTCAGGTTGGAGATGTGCCAGCCGTAACCAACGGCAACGCCTAGATACTTGTGCAGCTCTGCGGGTTCCAAGCAAGTCGGCCGCGCAACGTCCGACTGGATTCTTCTTGCACCATCAATTTCGACGATCTCTTCGCACACAAATTCACCGATGACCTTCTGACGCTTGCCCCACATATCGCAAACTGAGCCTTCGTCCGTTTTGATGAAAACCGGCTTGCCGTGATAAATCTCGCCGTAATTCTCGTCGCCATCTTTCTGGATACCGATGAGCCGTTCTTCTGCCTTTGTGCAGTAGATGTAGCACTTGAAAGGCGTTTCCATCTTCGGGCGCGTCTTTCGCACCTCATTGGTCTTTTCGCCGCTGCAAATTTTCTCGCACCACTTGGGACGTATGCTTATCATCACGGCCTTACTCATTTTGCTTTGCCCTCCGTCATCTCTTCCAAAATATCGATTAACAAAGACTGGATAGCGTCCAGCTTCGCATAAATCATTTCGTCATAAATTCCCGTTGCCATTTCGAATTTCCTCCAATTCTTTCTCCGCCGCCTCGCGGGTGAGGAATACGGTCTTGCCGAAGCCCTTTATCGATACTCCGTATTCCCTTCCGCGAGCGCCTATTGGCTCGATGCCAACAAAGCCAATCTCATTACCCAACCCGATCTGCTTAACCTCGCACTCGCTTATATGCTTGTCCGTGTCCAGTAAGGCAAACACCCGCTGGCCCACCTTGCACGGCAGCACCACCAGCCGCCCGTCCTTGTCAGCCTCGGCCAGCTCGCGCAAGCGATTAAAACTGCAAAGGCTTTCCAAATCAGCAAGACGCATCAGCTTCAGTGTGATCTCGTCCGCCTTATCTTTCGGCAGAACTTCTTCCGGCGCCCACCCGCTGTCCTCGTAAGCGGCGATCCGATCCTTGAGGCGATTGCGGCAGTACAGCGCGGTGCAGCTATCCATCGGCTTACCATGCTTACCCGTCCAATCCGCTTTACACTTCTGGCAGTCCATCATTGCCTGTCCATCGGTGTCGCGCTTCGTCAGTCGTTCCATTACTCCACCTCCTGCGGCCAGAACTCGCGGCGGCACTCGTAGCAAGTTATCAGAGCGGCATCTTTTTTCTTCGGGCACACGTTGTCTCCATAGACATCTGATGGGCAGGCGTACAATACACTTTGACGATCAATCCTTGCACAAGGATAGTTGCCCAGAAACACGCTCTGCCGCGTCTTGACGGGATTCATCTTTACCCATTCCTCAACTTCGGCCACAACGTCCTCTGGCGAATCCGTCTCTCTGCCAACGCGTAGATAAATGAAACGATTCTTCGGCACTCCCTTTTCATCCATGCGTCTCAACTGCTTGATAAATTCAATAGCGTCCATAATTACCTCCCTAAAATTTGAAGCTCTCTTTGAGCTTGATTCCGTGTACCTCCGCCGTAAAATAGCTGCCCTCAAATGCGGCAGACTTCCAGCTAAATGGTTCGCCAATGTACATAGTCATCCCCCCCAAATCTCAATTTTGTCACGGCAATGGGGAATTCTTCGATCTCGCTTGCCCAGCGTGCCGTGCCCTTGCCGTTGTGCCGTTCAAATACCAGTGGAAACCCGCCGATGCCGTCAAACAGGCTGCCCATCGTAACAGGGCGTAGATATTGCGCGCTGATACGCTTTGCCAGGAAATCCCAGAAGGGCAGGGCGATGGAGTTACCCAGTGCCTTGTAGCGCGGGCTGTCGCTTGGTTTGCGCATTTTGCCCCTGCTGTCGCGCCACTCGCCAATGTCGGTCCAAACGTCCGGGAATCCTTGCAGCCGTTCGCACTCCATCGGGGTAAGGCGGCGCACGATCATTCCCGTGCGGACAGTGCTTTGCAAATTCAGACTTTGCCCGCCGCTCTCTTTTGCTTGCAGCGTCCCGTTGATCTCGCCCCCCTCGGTGAAATTGCGGCAATCAACACTGCTGACCACTAAATCGGTGCTGTCCTTGTAGTCTCGCTGCTTGCAGCTGCTCGCAACATCGCCCTCGCGATAATCGCCGAAGCCCTGCATTTGATACGTCAGCGGCACTTGGTTCCCGCTTGTTCCCATTCTTGCTTGCAAACTCGGAACGACCTCGCCACACTCGCGGATGACGTCACAAGCGTTTGTCATATCCAGTGCCACGACCGCGGGCTTGTTACCTCCGCACTCCGCACACAGAGTGGGGGCTTGCTCCTCGGCGTAGCCGATGCTTCGCGCTTGCTCGCTGTTGCCGAGCTTAAACCCGGCGCATACAACCGGCTGATTGTTCCCGCTCATGCCGGCCGCTGCGGTAAGTGTAGGTGATCGGTCGTCTGTCCGAAGTTCTGCGCCGCCCTGCTGTGTAGCCATGCATACGACAACATTAGATGGTCTCGATGGTCTGTTTTCTCCTTCTGCCCGCAATGTTTGAACGCCATTCTTCCAATATCCAACACCTGTTTCTCCGTAAGCATGTGCTATACTTTCGCCTGTTCTACCAGCACCGCTTTCAGAATCTCCGGCAAGTCTTTCCCGCGCCGTTCCGCTTTCCGCAAAATGCCTTGACACGCTTTTGCGCTCAAAGAGTATTTCGCCTGCGGTGTCGCCTCCAAAATCTGCGACAACCGAGATACGACGGCGACGTTGGGGGACTCCCCAGTGTTGCGCATCATGCACTCGCCAAGCCACGCTCCATCGTCCTCCCACTTCATCGTGGTAGCCCCCCCAGGTGTTCCAACCCTTTTCAGGCACTTCAATATCGGGGGCTTCCGGTTCTGCGATGCGGATGATCTCTTCGAGGACTGCCGCGAAGTCTCTCCCTTTGTTGCTTGAGAATGCTCCGGGCACGTTTTCCCAGACCATAAACCGAGGTCTGACCATGTCACCTGTCCGTCCATTCGATCTGTCATGTTCTCTCATCTCCTTTACGATGCGAACCTGTTCCATGAACAATCCGCTCCTTGCGCCGGCCAATCCGGCGCGTTTCCCTGCAATGCTCAAATCCTGGCACGGGGAGCCGCCCGTGATAACGTCCACGGCCTCGATCTCCGCGCCATTGATTTTCGTAATATCGCCGAGGTGCTTCATCTTCGCCCCTCACATTCTCCGACCAAAATATTTTTCATACTCTGCGTCGCTCCATTCCGTCCAGACGGAGACATACCACGACTTGCTTTCCGGGTTCTTCTTCGCCCGCGCGAGTGCGTGGGAAACGACGGAAATTGTTGTTCCGCGCAGACGCGCAAGCTCTGTCGGTGAATCCGCAACGCAGGTCACGACGCCCGCGTGTTTGTGATCGAGCGCGAGGTAGAGGTATCTGCCCTTCATCGCTGCTGTCCTTTCAAGCGCTGATAGCGCTGCGTCTTGAATTGGCGCGCGCACAGCCTGTCGCATTTTGCGTCCGTCAGGCGGCGCTTTTCTTCCTTCGCCGCGCGGAGTTTGGAGATATCCGCCGCGTAGTACGGGCAATCGCTGTGACAGCCCGCGTGCCTCACAGGCGGCTTGCAGAAGTGGCAATGCTCAAAGCTCATCTCACACCTCGCGGATCATGATGCCGTACTTGTCCTGCATCAGTTTCTTTTTCAGCAGATAGTCTTTCGTTTTCGCGCCCTTTGCGTCCTCGACCTCGCGCAGCCAGTGCACAGTGCCGTTGCAGTCCGGGTCGGTCGCCCGCTCGTAAACAAAATCCGCACGGTAGACCATCGGATTGACCCTATCGCCCTCGATGGTCGTGTAGCCCTCCACGAGGGTAAAATTCGCTTGCAGCCGCAAATCGCGAATCTTGCCCATCGATCGCAGCACTTTCAGCTCGCCGAACCGCGCCGCCTCACGCTCGGAATCAAACTTGATGCCATCGCACACGACCTTGCGGTTTCCGTACTTACTGCGCTTCTTGACTTCCTGCACGGCCATCTTTGCCATGACTTGGGCTTGAGCGTCCTTGCCCAGCTGAGAAATATCAATGCCCATTGCTACCACCCCCCATTTCGGCAGCCGCCGCTTCCCACGTCATCCCGTGTTCTCTCGCATAACGCGATACGCTCGGCATGAATGCCTCCTGTTCGGCTATCCGCTCGATGTATGGCTTCATCCACGCCACCGAGACGTGCGAGGAAGTTGCGCCCCTGATCTTTGCAATCACTTGGCCGACCTTCGGGGGGAATCCCCTCGTATCCTCGGCAATCAGCGCATTCACTGCTTCCATCGCTTCGGTGGGGTCTTCATTGCCCAGCATGTCCGACCAGAGGGAAACCAGCTCTTCGGCTTCTGCGCGGGTCATCTTGGCATAGGCCTGCGGATATGCCTGTTTCAATCGCCCCAAAAGGCTAATCACGTCAGCTCTTTCCACGGTTCTTTTCCTCCTCCAGCATCTCAGCGAATACATCGTCGCCCGGCCGTGTCTGCGGTGCTTTATTGGCCCATCGTTCCCACTTCTCCGCATTTCTGCAAGCCGCTTTCCAGTCTTTCATGGGGGTCTTGCCGACCAACCACCCTTTTGACTCGTAAAAGTCGATGAACCCCTGTGGGTCTACGGGCGATTGGCGTTCAGCCACATAGGACTGAACCTCTGCGAGTGTGGGGGGCGTGAAGCGCTTCGCGCGAGAAATAACACTTTGTCCTTGTCCTTGTCCTTGTCCTTGTCCTTGTCCTTGTCCTTGGCTTTTTTTGGTTTCTAAAAAACCGCTTTGGTTTTTTTGGTTTTCCTTGGTTTCCAAAAAGCCGCTTGTTTTCGGCGGTCTGCCGCCCTTTTTGCCGTTCTCTCGGTAAACATTGGAGGCGGCTTCCTGCGCCTTTATGGACTCGTCAATATCCCGCTGAATTGCGGGCCAAATAAACCTTTCGGGGCCTTCAAACTTCAGCTGTTCTCCGTTTTTCCGGTAAGCGAGCATCGCCCGGACGATAGCCCCGATCGACTCGTCGTCATACTCGCGGAAATAGTCCTCGTAGCTCAGCCAGAGCTTGACATATTCTTTGATCTCCGCCATACCGTCACCGCCTTAAAACGGCAGCTCGCCGTCGCCCTCGCCGACCTCTGCAAAGCCGCCTGCGGCGCTCTCTGTGGCGTATTTCGGTGCGGCGGTGTTGTTATCCTCCGAGCGCCTATTGTCTGCGAAATACACGCTGTCAGCCTGCACCTCGTAGCTCCTGCGCTTGTTGCCGTTCTTGTCCGTCCAATCGCGCATCTGCAAGCGCCCCTCGACGCCGATCATGCGACCCTTATCGGCGTAGTTGCAGAGCACCTCCGCCGTGCCGCGCCATGCGACAACGTCGATCCAGTCTGTGCCGCCCTCTTTGCCGTTGCGATCAACGGCAAGAGGGAACGACACAACGGATACGCCGCTGTTCGTCTTTTTCAGCTCCAAGTCACGCCCGATGCGTCCCATCAGGCACACGCGATTCATGCTCACTGTGCGTCACCATCGCTTTCGATGACCTCGCCGGTCGTCTCATCCACGGTGTAGTTCTCCGCCTCGATGACCGTGTCATCGCTTACGGAATACATGTCCTCGCTGATTTTCGTTTTGATGGTCTCGTCCTGCGCCACCGCGCGAACAAAGTCACTCTTGAGCGGCGCATACTTGAGCACGCGCTTGAGCACAGTCTTCTTCGCCATCTCCTCGAAATTCGTTTGCCACGGTCCGTTGCTGTAAGCCTTGGAAAAGCGCTTCGCGTGGTTGCGAACGGCCTCAACGCTCATCACGTCGTAGCCGAAGCCGCCGTCCTTTGTGCGGAACATCGCGTAGATGAACTTCGGCTCGCCGCGCTCGCCGCAGGCGGGCTTGTGGTTGAGCTTCGGCTCAAGGCCGAAGGAATATTCAAACTCGTCGTTTTCGTAAACGACCTGCGCTTGAATGATGCTGACCTCACCGCTGCGGTACGCAAGGTCAATAAGCCCCTTATATCCCAGTTGGAATTGGCATTCCAGCTGGCCGTGGTTGCGGTACGGGATCAGGTACGCCTGCCCAAGCGGCGTGTTCGGCTCCATGCCGAGCTGTGCTGCCGTCATCATCGCGCCGAGGAAGCTCTGCGGCGTCGTCTGCGCGAGCTGCTTGTTTGTGCTCAGAGCAGAAAGCGTGATGCGCGTGAAGCGTTCCGGCGTGATGACGCTCGGTAGCGCCTTGGCGATCTCACCCTCCATCTGCTTGATGTACTGCTGCATCGTCGGCTTTCCTGCCTTGACAGCCTGTGCGCCCTGCGCGTTCTGAATCAATCCTTCCTTCATCTTTCCTTTTCCTCCTTCACCGCAAATTTGCGGAAATTTGTCGTTTTGTAGTAACTGCTCAAGTCCATGTCTGGGTGATCCTTGGCAAACGCCCTCGCGTCGAACGTCTGGCGGCTCTGCCCCTTCCAATCGACCGTGAATCGCCCACAGTAGCCGCGCTCGTTGTCGCCGAGGTCGTTCATGAGCTGCTGCTTGATGGTGTCCGCGTCCTCCTCGATGATTTTCTTTTGGCTCATCAGGTACTGATATTGCTCGATCAGGCTCTCGCGCCCGAACAGCTCAACCTCGTCGCCGCCGCCCTCGTAGATGCTCGTGATCGTCTCCGTCGTGCTCTCCATACCGTCCATCGGCGGCGGGCTGTCAGCCTCCACGTAGTCGTGCCAGAAGTCCGCGGCGCAGCGTTTCAGAGCCTCGATCTCTTCCGGGCTGACATATACGCTGCTCTCGCACCATTCCGGTGTGTCATCGGTGGGAGTTGTCGTAATCTGGTAGCAGTAAAAGCCCTTGCCCAGCACCAGCACCGCGAGATACCACCGCGCCCAGCCGGTCACGGCAAGATACGTCACGCACTGTGCATAGTAGCTCTCGGGGAAATCCCCGCCCTCGTAGCGCTTGAGGCTCAGCGCGCTCGCAGTCTTGCACTCAAGACCCGCGTTAAGTCCGACCACCTTTCGGTCAATGTTTGCATGCAGGTGTGGGCAGTCATTGCGGCGCATCAGGTAGTTCATCCGGCGCACCGGCATGCGGCTCACTTCTTCAAAGCGGCTCGCGACGTACTGCTCAAGGTCACGCCCCTGCCGCATCGCCTCGTTTTCCGGCTCTTCACCGATCCTGCCGGTCTTTTCCGCCCATACCGTGTATGGCGAGCGGTATTTGTTCAGCCCCAGCACCGCGCCCATGTCGCTGCCGCCGAGACTCTTCTTGCGCTCTTTAAGCCACTCCTTATGGCTCATCCTGAGCGTCGATATCGTCTGCATCTTCATCTTTCGTTACCTCGATGTATTCCGCCCCGCAGAAGGGGCAACATAGTATCGTTTGCGTCTCCACGCCGCGCTCGCCGTCAAGATTTTCGCGCCGACGCATAACGTCCGGCTCGTCAAAAATGAGGCGGCAGCACGTGCAGCGATAGATCATTCCTCTGCCTCCAAATACACCATTGCGCTCTGCACGCCGAAGACGCGCGCCGCCTGATGGTCGCTGAAAAACACGTCGATGTGGTTGCCGTTCACACCGCCGCCGCAATCCTCTGCGATGTAGCTGCGCTGCGTGCCGTCCGGCCAGATCAGCAGAACGTGCGTCCCGTAGGGGATCACCTTCGGGTCAACTGCGATCGAGCGTCCCTCGGTCGCCAGCGCGCCGGTCGCGGTGTAGCCGCTTGCCCACTTGCCGCAGCAGCAGCGTCCGGGGCAATAAGCCGTGAGCGTAAACTCACCAAGAAAAACGTCATTGCACACTGCGCTTTCAGTCGCGGGAATGTCCCACGCGGGGTCATGCTCTTCAATGATTCCCGAGGATTCCCCGGGAATTGCTTCGACCGCCTGCGCGCTGGTGGCGAGGATTGAGATCGCGATCAAGAGGATCGTCGCGACCAGACACGCCGCCGCAAACAGAGCCGATCCATCGGCCTTGCGCTGCTCTCTCGTGCGCTTGTCGTGCCGTCTCACCATCTGCACCCCCTGTCGATATACGGCAGCAGATCGTACAGCACCTTGCACACCGCGCACGCGCCGATGACGGCGAGGCTCGTCGGGAAGTCGCAGCCGTTGAGCGCGATCACCGCAGCGGCGATACCGCCGAAAAACAGCGTATCAATCATTTCGCGCCTCCGATCAGCATGAGCTTTTCCGCGTCGGTAAATTGCAAAACTCGGTCAAGCTCCCAAATTTCCTCTAAAGTCCAGCGGGAACGCCCCGCCATTCTGTTACAAATCTGCGTTTCCGATAGGCCGATTTCCTCGCCCAGCTCCTTGCCGGTGCGAATCAACGCCCGTCCCATCGCACCGCGCACGGCTCGCTCAAGGTCATTTCGCCGTCGCGTTAACTGTTGTGGCTTTAGCATCTTGCCTTTTCCTTTCTTCCGTGCTACAATAAGCACGGACACAATATCTTGTGGTGAGATTTGTCCCACCCGCCCCGCTCGATGCTGCAACATTGGGCGGGGCATTTTCTTTGCATTACAAATCGGTTCACAGCGAAACGTCGCAACTCCGCTGCATCACTTCGCTGAACTATTCCTCTGCATATCTATGCGTGTCTCTCCCATTGCGTTGCCTTCTAATGCTGTACAGTTCACATCATTGCTGTTCCGTTGCTTCTCCGGTCCCTGCTACTCGCTACCAATGCTGTGCTACGCTTCGCATCGCGAAGCGATTCCATTGCTAATCAAGGGAATTCCATGCCATAGCACATCAGAGCCAGTCGAGGCTACTCCTTTGCTGATCACGGCTATTCTTCGCCATCACATCTCATCGCAAGACTTATCTCCGCATTGCCGTTGCTCGTCAACGCTGTTCCCGGCAAAACCATTCCGTTGCTTTCCGGGGCTAATCCTCGCTGTTCAAGGCCGTGCAAGGCGCGTCCATGCCACTCCGTTGCGTTACTCGATTTCCTCCCAGCGGAATCGGCCTTTTCCACTGTTGCGCCACTGGCCAATGCCGGAGAATCTTCCGTAATCCAGCCAGTCGCGCACAACGTCGATATGGTCGTCGCACAGGCATACCACCGTAAACTCGCACGTTGCCCCGGCTGGAATTTCCTCGCTCATTGCAAGGCCGACGCGCTCGCCCTGCGCCGTTTGCGCTCTCAGCGGGCGCTGGCACTCCTTGATCTCGCCGTCAAAGAGAATTGGAATGGTGCGCGGCTCGGGGAAAATCAGCTTGTCGATTTCCTTCTTGTAAGCCTTGATTTTGCTGCTGGACGAATCCTTGACCTTGCGCAGACCGCCGCAGGTGTCCTTGAAAAAGCCCTTGATCTGGTAGTCGTACAAAAACGGCGTACCGTCGTTCAATCGCGGGAAAATGGTCATGGACTTTTCGGCAACCGCGTCCGCTCCCAGCGCCGCAACCTCGTCCTCCATGCTCGCCGCATCCGGCGCGTGACTACCGATAAACTCGCGGTAGATATCAGGGTTCGCGGGGCTGGTTCCGAGAATCGGCTCGATAAACGTTAATTTAACTTTGAGTTCTTTCATCTTTCATTTCCTCCTGTTGTGTGTTAGTTCTCTTCGCTGGGTCTCATCGCCTTATCTGCTCTTGCAGCCTGTGCGGCTCCCGATGCCGATCTGATTTCCGTTTCGGTCACACCGTACAATCTGGTCAGCGGTCTAATGTACTTGCTTGCAATACCATTCACACCGCGTTCCCAGTTAGACACCGCGGAAACTCTTACACGGAGTTTCTTTGCTACGTCTTCCTGCCGCAAACCGGCATTTTCTCGGATTGCCTTTAATTCCAAGCGTTCTCCCCTCCTTATAAAGTTCAGAACTTTATATTGACAAACGCAACCAACACCGCTATTATGTAAGTGTCAGCCAACAAAATATCGGTTATAAGTCCGCAAAAACGGGAAATCCGTTGGGGGCTTGGTTTTTTGTTGCCTTAATTAAGTTCTGTAAGGCTATTATAAACGAACTTTTTTCGTTAGTCAATACCATCAACGAATTTTCTTCGTTGACGGTGTGCACAAAAATAACCGCCTTTAATTGGCGGTTTTGAAAAAATATTTGGGCTATGGGAGTTTTAGATAATTTTTTAGGTCGCTTTGGGCTTTCTTGGAGTGGAAGCTATGAAGAATATTATGCGGAAAAACCAGAGTCAAACGATTCGCCTGCTGCATATGTTGAACCAAAAGAAGTTAAATCTGCGCCTCCTTCAAAAATAGCAATTTTAGTAAATTATCGTTGTGAGAAAGATGTGCTATCTAAAAACGATTGGCTAAAAATGAGCCAAGTCATTGAAGAGGGAATGACTTATTTCCCCTTTTTACCATATCAAATTTGTAACTGCTCGTATATTGGAGAGAATAAGGCGTGGGCAGCATACAACTTAAACAACAAAAGAACATTAAGCCTTGCGATAAATGAAATAAATTATCATCTTAGCACGTTGCATGATTTAGAACAAGATAACGAAATTGAAAAAATAATTCCATCTGATTACCAAATAAATTTTAACTCAATCTGTTTTGATTTTGGTCCTGTTCTTCATGCCGATGATTTACCAAGAAGTTATTTAATTTATGCCCCAAGAACAAAAACCAAAAAACGGAACCAATATCCTCTAATTGCATTTTTCAGTACCGTAAGAGATAGTATCAAGTCATTTGACGAAGAAAACTATATTGGAGAGCTTTATTATTCCGTTAACGGTGAACTTTCCAAAGCATGCATTCATTGTTGGAAACATGGGAAATTTGCAGAATTCAATTTTTCTGTTGTTGGTCGCTCATTTTTAATATCAACAATAAAGACTATCGGAACAGACGGAAAACTTTTCACGCTTTATGACTGCATGTGGAAGTTTACCGACTATGTTGATTTTTTGAATTAAACTTTTAGAGGTAACTACTGTGGCAAAAAGGGACGTTGTTTTTATTAACTATGAAAAAATAGTATTTTTGATTAAAAAAATATATAGGAACAACACGATATTTTGCGAAGAACTAAATAAAAAAATGGGGACAACCAGAACAACAAAATGGGTTAGCGAATGGAAGCGGAATAGCAATCTCCCTTCTCCGAAAGAAGCTGCTGTTATTTGTATCCTGCTGAAAACCACGCCAGACGAAATCCTTCTGCGCGAGGGGGAAACCCCGGAAGAAACCGCCAAGTGCTTAGAGGATATTGAGACGGTGCGGAAACTGGTCGAGGCCGAGGGCATAAAAGAAGCCCCCGCCACAGAGGGCGAGGGCGAAAAGGACGCGCTTATTAAAGCTGTCAGGGAAATAACCGATAAAGATACGGCGCTGGCCGTTTTCGATGAGCTTAGTAAAAAAATGCGGGAGCTGATGTAATGTCTACTTTCTACCCATCGAATCCGCAAGACCGCATGAAAACCGAAGCGGAGCGGAAAGACCATGAGCGGCAGCAAAAAGATCAAGGCGAAAAGGAACGCCGCGAGAAAATGCGGTTTATTATTACTGCTGTTTTTTCTGGCATTGCGGCGCTCGCTGCTGTTGCAGGAGTGATAATTCAACTTGCTTGAGTGCAATCAGCGTGTCAATCTTGTCTGAGATTTCCTTCAATCCAAATACAACGTCGTTGATCTGGCCTTTCATGATGATGCTGTTCTCTGCCAGTTTGGAAATGTCAAACTCGTAGCTCTTCATAGCACACCTCTTTCTTTTAATTTTGAAAATACTTCTGCGCAATCCGCAGGGGTTAACTGGTCTATCATTTCAAGGATTTGTTTGCGCAAGCTCTCAAGGCAATTTTGATCGTTCGTACTGGGTTTATTGCCTTTCCGCATAATCTGTTTTTTTATTGTACCATCTTTCGCACTATTACACAACATTTTGTGTCCCTCCAAGTAATTATAGTAACGGGGCTATATGTCGATTGTCGCACATAGCGGGGCAAGCATCAATATTTCGAAGTAAAGGCACTGCCGCCCTCTGCAACAAACGGCAGTGCCTTTTTGCAGCCAGCGGGAAGCGGTCGCCGCTGCATGTCTTGACCGTACAGCACCAAGCACCGCACTTTCAAGGCTTAGATTTGACCCTTTGACAACTTTCGACAAATTTCATTGCTACAAAAAAGTGCAACATTTGCACTGAAAGGATATGATGTTAAGTGAACATTCAGAAACGATGTCAGGAGCAAAAAGACTTGTTAAGACTAACGCATCAAGATATTGCCGACAAAGCAGGCTTACCGTTGCAAACAGTAAAAAATTTTTTCTCTCGCGCATCTAAGTCCCCATCAGTTTACACAGTCGCTGCGATCTGCAAGGTGCTTGGCATCTCTCTTGATGAGGTGTTCGGGATTTCCGAACACTTGACGCCGACCGAGGAAACTTTGCAAGCGCGGAATGATGAACTGGAACGCCACGTTGACGCAAAAGCAGATATGATTGAGATCATGCGGCGTGGTGTCCGTATCCGCAACGGCGTGATTGCTATAATGTTTGTCATTATCGTTCTGCTGGCCGCATGGTGCTTGTACATTGTTTGGAGGGGAATTTGATGAAGATACCGAAAGCAAAACTACTGCCATCCGGCAACTGGAATGTCAGTGTCATGGTAGACGGAAAGCGCGTGTCCGTCACAGCGCCTACCAAAAGGCAAGCGGAGAATGAAGCCGCTGCATTGAAGTCCGGCGCGAAGTCTGCCGCTCGTGTGTCTGAGCGCACGGTCGGTGATGCTATCGACCGATATATTGACAGCAAGGACGCGATACTCTCCCCCTCCACCGTCAACGGGTACAGAAAACTCCGCAAGGTGGTTTTCCCGGAGCTGATGAGCGTTAAGTGCTTTGCGTTGACGCAGGATCGCGTGCAGCGTGCCGTGAATAAGATGGCGCGGGAAAAGTCCCCAAAATACGTCCGCAACGCTTACGGCTTATTTACGGCGGCAATGTCGGAGGAATGCCCCGATAAGGTGTTCCGGATATCTTTGCCGCAGAAGGAAGCGCCTAAAATCAAAATCCCTACCATGGACGAGATTAGAATTCTACACGAGGATTGCAAAGGAACTGACTTTGAATTGCCTTTCCTGCTGGCCGTCTGGCTCGGCCTCCGTACATCGGAGATCAGAGGTCTAACATGGGATTGTCTTG
>OGQO01000503.1_pt1 | contig 41133 bp, 29 predicted proteins | sample 1553241 | NCBI WGS metagenome assembly OGQO01 (sample SAMEA2579933, study PRJEB22360) | human gut metagenome | biome: human gut; feature: human-associated habitat; material: faeces | place: Denmark | collected 2008/2010
CCCAGCCTACATTCTCTTTTGCAAAGTTCTGTGCACAGTTCAGCCACAGCTGGAAGGTACCGGTGCAGGTGAATCCGATCAGGATCATGGCGATGGATTCGAAGGAGAAATGTGTATGTTTCAGACTGTCGATCAGGCCCTCTTTTTTGCCGGATGCTTTCTGGTCAGCGTCTGGCAGCGGGAACAGGAATACCAGTACAAAAAGTACGATATAAGCGATTCCGCATCCGTAGAATAACGGATTGTAGGAGGTAAGGCCTGCTGCTGTAGAAGTAACAGCTACACCAAGAACAAATGGAAGCAGCATCTGAGCGATTGCGATGAAGAATTTGATTCCCATGGTAGCAACGCCAGGAGCTTTGTAAATAATCTCAGATACTGCCGGGTAAATACCGGTATCCAGGAAGGAGTTTGCGATACCGCCGATGATGGCGCATACGTAAGCGATGGTGTAACCGCCGTGTGTTCCTGCATTAAATGCAAGAGCAAGGCCGATCAGGTAAATTGCATAGGAAGCACTTCCGATTGCAGTGGAAATGCGGCGTCCGAGTTTGTCGGACAGAGGACCTGCAAATGGCAGTGCGATCAGGCGGCCAAGACCGAGTGCTGCGGAAATTGCGGTAATTGCCATTGCTTCCACTCCCCAAGCTGCTGCCAGAGCCTCTTTGATGACTGCCTGGCCCAGGATGGAGCATCCAACACCGTGGATAAAGTAGTTCAAGTACAGAATTAATGCACTTGGCAGGTATTTCTTGTTCATGGTTTCTCTCCTTTTTAAATAGATTATGTTGAGGTCAAATTGTCTTTTTCCTCTGTTCGGTTCATCCTTTTGTTTTGTCACAAACAACAGATTACCAGTTTCGTGAATGTTAAAAAAATAACATTTGCCTTTATTTTAACAGTGAAAACGTGTACGGTCTAATGCTTTTAAAGGAAAAAACCAATGCATTGAATGCATTGATGTGGTATACTTGAGTTATCATAATAAGAGGAAGCAAAGACTTTCTTACGGAACCATTTTTTCAGGAGGAAAATCCACATGACACTGAATCAGATTCTCTATTTCCGAAAGGTCGCCCGGCTGGAAAATTATCACCAGGCGGCAGAGGAGCTTTATATTTCCCAGCCATCCCTGAGCCGTTCGATGGCCGCCCTTGAAAGCGAGCTTGGAATCACGCTGTTTGAAAAGAAAGGGCGCGGTGTTGTCCTTACCAATGCCGGCCGTCTTTTCCTGGAGCATGCAGACCGGATCGCAGGCGACTGTGACATTGCGGCAGGCAAGATGAAAGAGCTCGCCTCCGGTGGCGGCAAAATCAACATCGGTTATATTTTTCCACTTGCCGGACATTATATTCCGCACAATGTCCGCACCTTTCTGGACAAAGAAGAAAACAAAAACGTTGCCTTTAGCTTCTGGCAGAACCATACCCCGGCCATTGCACAGAAGGTGAAATCCGGTGAACTCGATCTTGGGTTTGGCGGCTTTTTAAAGCGCGATGACATGGAGTTTTTTCCGTTGATCCAGCAGCCGCTTGTCATCGTGTCCCCGGAACAGCATCCGATTGCCGATGAACCGGAGGTTCCGCTTGTAAAGCTTACCCGTTATCCGGTGATCGGCTACGACCGCGCCTCCTGGATGGGAGCTTATACCGGTCATCTCTACCGAAAATATCAGCTTCATCCGAATATTATCATGGAATGCCCGGATGAATATTCGATTGTGGCACTGGTGCGCGAAAATTTCGGTATCGCGCTTATGCCGCGAACCGATATTCTGGAACAGGCAGACGGCATCCGTATCCATACGCTGAACGGTCTCGAGATTTATCATCAGACCTTTATGTTCTGGATGAAGAACCGCTACCGGCTTCCGGCTGTCGAACGTTTTACCGAATATATGAAACAGCACGCTGACATTATCGAAGAAACCGGAAATGATAGCGAAAACGTATCGAAAGTTTATCTGAAAGATATTGTTAATTTTTAGTCGAAAACGTTATGATGAAATTGTCACAAACAGAGGATTACCGCTCATGTAATGAATAAGGAGAAATTTTCATGAAGAGTGCTTACCCCAAAATTTTTGAGCCAATTACAATCAAACGAACAACGATTAAAAACCGTATTGCAATGACCCCGATGGGAACCAACTACGGTGAGACAAGCGGTGAAATGAGTAACCGTCATATGAACTACTACTCTCTCCGCGCAAAAGGCGGCGTTGGTCTTATTATTCTGGAGAACGCCAACATCGAGTACCCGGTCGGTTCCAACGGAACCAGCCAGATCCGTATCGACCACGACAGCTTTATGCCGCGCTACTATCAGTTAGTCGAAAACCTTCATAAAAACGGTGCTACCGTAGCGATCCAGATCAACCACGCCGGAGCTTCCGCATCTTCCGCAAGAACCGGTATGGAAACCGTTTCTTCTTCCAACATCCCGACAAAAGCCGGCGGAGAAACCCCTCGTCCGATGACAAAAGAAGAAATCATGACAACCGTAAAAAAATACGGCGAGGCCGCAAAACGTGTGCAGGCCATCGGTTTCGATGCCATCGAGATCCACTGCGGCCATTCCTACCTGATGAGCCAGTTCATCTCCCCGTATTACAATAAGAGAACAGACGAGTTCGGCGGTTCTGTAGAAAACCGTCTGCGTTTCCCGCGTATGGTACTGGAAGAAGTACGGAAAAACGTCGGACCGTGGTTCCCGATCATCGTCCGTATCTCTGCTGAGGAGCGTGTTCCGGGAGGAAATACTCTGGAAGATACCCTCGAGTACCTCGAGTACCTGGATGAGTTCGTAGATATGTATGACGTATCCTGCGGCCTCAACCCATCCCTGCAGTATCAGATCGACTCCAACTTCCTGCCGGATGGATGGCGTTCCTACATGGCAAGAGCCGTAAAAAATAAATTCAAAAAACCGGTTATCAATGCTGGTAACTACCGTGACCCGAAGGTCGTTGAAAAAGTTCTCGAGAGCGGCGATGTAGATATCGTCGGAATGGGACGCGGCCTGATCGCTGAGCCGAACTGGGTGAAAAAAGTTGAGAACGGTGAGGAAGATCTTCTTCGGAAATGTATCTCCTGTAACGTTGGATGTGCCGGAAACCGTATCGGCGTCAACCGCCCGATCCGTTGTACCGTAAACCCGGCTGTTCCGGAAGGCGATATTTACAAAGCACTGAAAGTAAATAAAAACTGCAACGTTGTTGTTGTCGGCGCCGGTACTGCCGGTATGGAAGCAGCCTGCACCGCAGCAGAAGTCGGATGCAACGTTTTCGTACTTGAGAAAAACGATCACATCGGCGGTCTTTCCACTTTCATCTCCGATCTTCCAAGCAAGACCCGTATGAAAGATTTCCCGAAATACCTTGAGGCAAGAGCCGCCAGACTGAAAAACCTGTATATTTTCCTCAACACCGAAGCTACGGTGGATAAGATCAAACAGTTCAAACCGGACATCATTGTAAACTCCACCGGTTCCGTTCCGCTTGTTCCACCGATCAAAGGCCTGAAAGAGAACATCGATGCCGGAAACGTAAATACCATCTTTGGTATGATCAACAATGTAAACGCCGGAAAATATCCGGAAGAAGCCTGTCAGGGCAAGAAAGTCGTTGTAGTCGGCGGCGGTTCCGTAGGACTTGACGTTATTGAATACTTTGCACCGAGAGGCGCCGAGTGTACCATCATCGATATGCTGCCGCAGATCGGTATGCTTGCAGACCCGATCACCAAATGCTCCATGCGTGAGACCCACGACAAATACGGCGTAAAAGAGTATGTCAACACTGCTCTTCAGGAAGTAAAAGAAAATGCATTCACCGTAAAACTTCCAGACGGAACCATCCAGGATCTTGAGTTCGATTACGGATTCAACTGCCTTGGAATGCGCTCCAACAACCCGGTTCTGCCGGAAATCCAGGAAGCATTCGCCGATACCCATACTTATATTTACACCATCGGCGATTCCGTACGCGCACGCCGTATCATGGAAGGTACCATGGAAGGCCGTGCGATCCTGAATGTACTGGAGTCCCAGGGCTACCTGCATCTGGAGCCGCTTGAGTAAGTATCGACTTTAAGCAGCCCGACAAAAAACTGTATATCATCTGCTGCGCTGCCTCTTTTTCAAACCGAAACAGCGCAGCATGAAAAAAGAAAAGAGGAAAATATCATGCCAAACGTAACAGGACATACCGAATTAGTTGGATTAATGGCTTACCCGATCCGTCATACCCAGTCTCCGACAACCCACAACCTTGCATACGACAAAAACGGAGATGATGTCATTCAGCTTGCTTTCGAAGTTGATAACGATTCTTTAAAAGATGCTGTGCAGAGTATCCGCGCGCTGAAAATGCTCGGTTCCAATATTTCCATGCCAAACAAAACTGTTGTCCACAAATATCTGGACGAAGTAGATGAAGCAGCTAAGTTATGCGGCGCTATCAATACCGTAGTCAACCTCCGCGACGAAAACGGTCAGGTAACCGGAAAACTGAAAGGCTACAACACCGATGGTATGGGATACTGGCAGGCACTGACCGAAGAGGGCATCGATTTCAAGGGAATGAAGATGGTCCTGATCGGAACCGGCGGTGCTGCTACTGCAATTGCAGTGCGCGGTGCTCTGGATGGAGTTGCAGAAATTGAAATCTTCAACATCAAAGACAAATTCTACAGCCGTGGAGAGGAAATTGTTGATCTGATCAACAAGAACACCAACTGCAAGGCTACCATGAACGATCTGGCAGACAAAGACCTCCTGAAAGAAAAAATGCACGCAGCTGACCTGTTCTGCGATGCTACCGGCGTAGGAATGCATCCACTCGAAGACCTTTCCAACATTCCTGATCCTTCCTTCTTTAAGAAAGATCTCATCGTAACGGATACCGTTTACGCTCCGCGCGAAACCGTTATGATGAAACAGGCAAAAGAAGCAGGATGTGAGAAAGTATTCAACGGCATGGGCATGATGCTGTTCCAGGCACTCATCGCAATCAAGCTGTACACCGGAAAAGATACTCCGGTTGACTACATGAAAGAGAAACTTGGAATCTGATTTCCGGGCGAATCTTTTCCATCTTAAACCTTAATCAAAAACCAACACGAAAAGAGGAAATGAACTTTGCGTCATTTCCTCTTTTTTTCTTGCTTTCTTTCGGCATCTGGAGTATAATTCACTTCATATAGTAGCAGTTTAAAGTGCTACAGCACGATTTATCATCATGCGGAAATACGAGGAGAGAGAGGATTTCAAATTATGTCAAAACACATCACAGGACACACCGGATTATTATGTTTACTCGGAAGCCCGGTTGCACACAGTGTTTCTCCGGAAATGCACAACGAAGCATGCGACCAGCTCGGCCTTGATTATAGCTACCTTGCCTTTGATGTACCGGAAGACAAAATGCCGCAGGCAGTCGAAGGACTCCGCACCATGGGTGCAAGAGGCTGGAATATCACCATGCCTGGCAAAAATATCATGTGCAAATTGGCAGACAAGGTTTCTCCTGCTTCGGAGATCTCCGGCGCATGTAATACCATCGTCAACGACAACGGCGTTCTCACCGCTTACACCACCGACGGTGTCGGCTTCATGAGAGCAGTTGCAGAAAACAGCGTAGACATCATCGGCAAAAAGATGACTCTGCTCGGTGCCGGCGGCGCTGCTACTGCAATCCTGGTACAGGCAGCCCTCGACGGCGTGGCTGAGATCAATGTATTCAACGTCAGAGACAATTTCTTCGGAAGAGCCGAGGAAATCGTTGCAAAACTGAATGAGCGTACTTCCTGCAAGGTTACCCTGCACGACTTCTCCGATCCGGAAGTCCTTCGCGCATCCATCGCAGACAGCGCCATTCTTGTCAACGGAACTTCCGTCGGAATGGCTCCAAAAACCGAGAACACCATCATCACCGACACAACGATGTTCCACAAAGACCTCTTCGTTTTCGATGTGATCTACAATCCGCAGGAAACCCGCCTGCTGCGTGAGGCAAAAGAGGCTGGATGCAAGACCGGAAACGGTATGTACATGCTGTTATACCAGGGAGCTGCTTCCTTCAAACTGTGGACTGGCGAGGATATGCCGGTTGAGATCATCAAAGAGAAATACTTCTCCGGAAAATAAAATATCACGCAATTTCAAAAGGCTTCTGCCCCGGATTTTCATCCGCCGGCAGAAGCCTTTTTTATCATCCTGAAGTATGGGTCAGCCCGCTTTCTGTACTTCGTCGAGCTGTGCCGTATACAGTTTGTAGTAATATCCCTTCTTTGCCATCAGTTCGTCGTGCGTTCCGCTCTCCATGATGCCGCCGTTGTCGATATACATGATCTTATCGCAGTTGCGGATCGTGGACAGACGGTGGGCGATAATGAACGATGTTCTGCCCTTCAGCATCGCATTGAGGCCCGTCTGCAGTGCTTTCTCGGTCTGCACGTCGATACTCGAGGTTGCCTCATCGAGAATCAGAATCGCCGGATCCGAAAGCAGCGTTCTGGCAAACGAGATCAGCTGTTTCTGGCCCTGGCTCAGCATGGAACCGCGCTCGCGCACCTCTGTCTGGTAGCCGTCCGGCATTTTGCTGATGAATTCGTCCGCACACACGGTTTTGCTCGCATTGACAATCTCCTCCAGTGTCGCATCGAGTTTTCCGTAACGGATGTTGTCCTCAATGTCTCCCGAGAAAATAAAGCTGTCCTGCATCATAATACCCATCTGTTCACGCAGCGAATGAATTGTCACCTGTGAGATGTCCTGGCCGTCGATCAGGACGCGGCCGCCGTTGACATTGTAGAACCGGGAGATCAGATTGACAATCGTACTCTTTCCGGCTCCCGTCGGTCCGACAAGCGCCACACTCTCACCCGGTTTTACCGTAAACGAAACGTCTTTTAAAATCTGCTTCGATTCATCGTACGAGAAGTTGACATGGTCAAACGTCACCTCACCGCGGATCTCCGGCATTTTTACGGCGTTCTCCGCATCTTTTACCGTTACCGGCTCGTCCATTGTCTCGAAGATACGCTCCAGGTAAGCGATATTGTTGATAAAGTTGTTGAAGATATTTCCAAGGTTCATGATCGGCTGCCAGAAGTACGATGCGTAGCTGGAAATCGCCACGATGGTACCGAGTGATTTGCTGCCCTGTCCGAACAGCACAAGGCCTGCTAAGAAGATCGCCGCGCGCACGCAGACGGAAATCGAATCGATGCCCGGCCATACCAGGTTGGAATAACGCACCGCCGTGTTCCACGTTCTGCGGCAGTCCTGTGAAAGATCTTTGAAAATCTCCGCATTTTCATCCTCTCTTGCAAAGATCTGTGTAATGCGGACTCCGACGATATTTTCCTGCAGATACGCATTCAGGTTCGAGTTCTTATTTGAAACTGCCTGCCATGCCCGTCTCTGTTTATTCTTGATCCAGACCATGAACACGCACAGCACCGGCACGCCGCAGAGAACGACGAGCGCCATCTGCACATCGACCAGGAACATGAAAATGACGATGAACAGCAGGTTGAAACACTCCAGCACAATGTTGATCAGTCCATTCGAAAGCATATCCGATACCGAGTTGACGTAGTTGACCACACGGATCAAAATTTTGCCGTGCGGGCGGTCGTCGTAATACTGGAACGGCAGCTCCTGCAGATGCTCAAACAGGTCTTTTCGGATATCGTAGATGATATTCTGGCTGACATCCACCATGATACGGCTTCGGATCGTCGTGAAAATGACGCTGACAACGTAGATGCCGACGAGCATTCCGACCAGAGAAAACAGAAGTTTCTCGTTTTTGTCCGGAATCGCAAGGTCCAGTGCCCGCTGGATAATCATCGGCGCAACGTAGCCGAACGCGCCGCCGATGCCGCTTAAGAGAATCGCCACAACCATCCGGCCCGCGTATTTTTTAATATAAGATGATGCCCGGAGTAAGTGTCTGATGTCAAAAGGTTCTTCGAGCACTTCATCCTGCTTGTATGTATTTTTTGCCATTGCTTCCCCCTCCTACAGTTCATCCACACCGGTCTGCAGTTTCACCAGTTCGTAGTAATAGCCCTTCTTTTCCATCAGCTCCTCGTGCGTTCCCATCTCCTTGATGTAACCGTTCTGCAGCACGATAATTTTGTCCGCCGTCTTTGTGGTGGAGATTCGCTGCGCGATGATAACTTTCGTGCACGGGAAATCCAGTTCTCGTAAGGAATGCTGGATCTGTTTTTCCGTCTCCATATCGACGGCCGATGTCGTGTCGTCAAGAATCAGGATCGACGGACGGATGGCCAGCGCTCTCGCCAGGGAAATTCTCTGCTTCTGGCCGCCTGAAAGACCGACGCCGCGCTCACCGACCTGAGTGTCATAGCCCTCCGGCATCTTCGAAATAAAGTCTGCCGCGGCAGAATATTTTGCAAATTTAATGACCTCATTCATCTTGATCGAGTCATCGCCGTAAGCAATGTTACCCTCGATCGTATCAGAATACAGCAGGACATCCTGCGTCGCAAGTCCGATATGTTTCCGGAGGTCATACAGCTTCAGATCTTCCACCGGAATACCGTCGATGCGGATCTGGCCTTCTGTCGGCTCGTAGAAACGCGGAATCAGGTTGATGAGGGATGTCTTTCCGCATCCCGTCTCTCCCATGACCGCCACGGTCTCATTCGGGTTAACCGTAAACGAAATGTTATGCAGAACCGGCAGATCACCGTCCTCATACTGGAACGAAACGTTGTCGAACTCGATTTTTCCCTCGAAGCGTTCCGGGTGTGCCACTGCATTTTCCTCGTCCTTGATCTTCGCCTCGGAGTAATACAGCTCCATGACTTTTTTTGAAGCCGCCGAGAACCGCTGGAACTCGTTCATAATATTTCCCATCTGGCGCATCGGGTTTGCGATTGCCCAGATGAGGCCGGAGAATGCCACATAATCACCCATGGTCAGCTGGCCCTTAATCATAAAGACACCGCCGACTGCCAGCAGGACAACCGGCATCAGGTTAGCGATACTCTCGACAAACGGGAAGAATTTCAGCCATACCATCGCGGTTGCTTTGTTTGTCTCCGCGTAATCGGTATTAGCGCGGTCGAATTTCTCGATCTCGTACTCTTCTCTTGCAAACGCCTTGACGACACGGTTTCCGGAGATATTCTCCTGCGCACACGTATTCATCTGTGCCAGCTTTTCACGCAGTGCCGCATGCATCGGGGCAACACGGTTGCGGAACAGGTAGATGATCCAGAATACAAACGGCGAAATCACAAGTATGCAGAGCGCCAGCTTCCAGTTCGTGTACAGGAAGAAAATGGCCGCTGCCGCGAACAGGGAAAACGACTCAATTACCATTCGGATGACCCATGCGACCATATGGCGGACGGCATCGAGGTCTCCGGTCAGACGCGTCATCAGATCGCCGGTACGGTACGTGCTGTAAAACGTCATATCCTGCCGCTGGATTTTGTCATACAGGTAATTCCGCACCCGGTACAGGACGCTCTGTGATACGTGCTCGTAAATCATACAGCTGCCGTAGACAATAACGACACGCAGAAACGTGAAGCCAATCATCGCAATCAGCAGGCGGTAAAACAGATCCCGGTGTGTCTGCAGATTCTGCACTGCATTTTCACCTGTCAGAAACAGGTCAACAATTTTTCCCGAAAAATATGGAATCGTAAGCTGCAGAACGTTATATAATACCGTTCCGATCATGCCGATCAGATACAGCGCACGCTTTCCTTCCATGTTTTCCCACAGCCATTGGATTTTGGTTTTCGGGAATGGTTTTGTGCTGCTTTTCATTTTTTCATATCCCCCCTTATCTTCTGAAAATCAAAAGGTTTCTGCATTTTTCTCTTTCAAATGCTTTCGCCATTGTATCAATTTTCATTTCATTATGATATAATGCGACTGTATAAAAATAGAACGTTTCTATCTTCATGCATGATTCTTTTGAATAATCCTCGTAATTTTTTGCAGAACTTTTTAACCGGAACAGGAGGAATTTACTTTTGAAAAATCTATTTGAATACAGTGATATCCTGCGCTCACCGATCGAGGCATTTTCCTGCAGCTCGGAAACCTTTTCCATGCCGGTGGTATCACACTGGCACTATTTTACTGAAGTACTTTATCTGCAGGAAGGCTCGCTCCTTGTGAGCTGCAACGATGTTGTCTATCCGATGGAGGCCGGCTCTTTCATCCTTTTTCCGCCGCAGGCAGTCCATGCGCTTGCCGCGGATCATGACAAACCGTTTCGCTTTTTCTGCGTAAAATTCAATCTGAACCGGATTCATCTCACCGGAAGCTATCTTCCGAACCTGAGCTTTGCATTCCATAAGGTTGCCTCCATGACACATCCTTCCCTGCTCTTTACGCAGGCGGATCTTCCGGGGCTCGACCTGAACGATTTTTTCACAACCATTGAAAAAGAATCCCATGCGAAACAGTACGGCTACGACGCGTATATTTATTCGCTGTTTTCGACACTGTTCCTGCGCCTTCTGCGGACGTGGCACTGCCAGGGAATCTGTTTTGATCTCGAAACCATCTCCGAGAGTGAAGAGAAAAGTATGCAGGACATTCTCGTCTACATCGACCGTCATTCACAGGAAAATATCAACATCGAAGAGCTGGCGCATAAATACAATATGAGCTATTCGTACTTTGCCAAGCTGTTTTTAAAACACTACGGACAGAGCTGCAAGCAGTATATCGAATTTATCCGTTTGAACAAGGTCGAGAACCTGCTCCTCTTTACCGATTATGACCTGAACTTTATTGCCACCGAGACCGGCTTTGCAGACTGCAGCCACCTGATCCGTACGTTCAAAAAACGGTATCAGATCACCCCGCGGCAGTTCCGGCAGGAGCATCAGTCCACAGTGTCCTCGTCGCTTCCGGCGAAGCTGGGATAACCCCATAATATAGTAATAAAAAAGGCGGCATACCGTTTTCCCCCTGAAACTTTCAGAAAGAAAATCCGGTATGCCGCCTTTTCATATCTTAAATTTTCTGATTTAAACTTCTTAGATGTTGAGCAGATCGCTGAATACTTTCAGTGCTCCGTCTGTCTCGTGAGCCAGAACGCGTTTTGCAAGGACTTTACCAAGCTGTACGCCTTCCTGGTCGAAGCTGTTTACGTTCCACAGGAATCCCTGGAACATGATCTTATTCTCGAAGTGTGCAAGCAGTGCTCCCAGCGTCTTCGGATTTACCTGATCTCCGATGATGATGCTGGACGGACGGCCGCCTTCGAAGTTTTTGTTTTTATTCTCATCTGCTTTACCGCAGGCAAATGCAACGATCTGAGCTGCTACGTTTGCGCAGAGTTTCTGCTGGCTGGTGCTGCCCTGGATGTCGACATCAGTCTCCATCTGGTTATTGCGGAATCCTACAAACTGCAGCGGAACGATATCAGTTCCCTGATGCAGCAGCTGATAGAAGGAATGCTGTCCGTTGGTACCTGGCTCGCCGAAGAGAACCGGACCGGTCGGGTAATTGACCGGCTCGCCGAAGCGGTTGACCGATTTACCGTTGGACTCCATATCTACCTGCTGTAAGTGAGCCGGGAAACGGTTCAGTGCCTGGGAGTACGGAAGAACTGCAGTGCTTGGATAGCCAAGAACGTTTCTCTCGTAAACACCGATCAGCGCATCGAGCATCTCCGGGTTCTGTAATACGTCTTTGTTTGCAGAAAGTTTATCTTCTGCTGCAGCGCCCTCGAGGAATGCTGCGAATACTTCCGGTCCGAAAGCCAGGGACAGAACAGCGCCGCCGACTGCGGATGTGGAAGAATAACGGCCTCCGATGTAGTCATCCATGAAGAATGCTGCCAGATAGTCGTCGCTCTTTGCCAGCGGAGAAGTCTCACTGGTAACGGCGATCATGTGCTTGGATGCATCCAGGCCTGCATTTTTCAGAGCGTCTTTTACGAAGGACTCGTTGGTCAGAGTCTCCAGTGTGGTTCCGGATTTGGATACCAGAACGAAGATGGAATGTGCTACGTCGATCGAATTCAGAACAGCTGCTGCGTCATCCGGGTCAACGTTGCTGATGAATTTTGCTTCCATTTTGAAGCAGCCGTTTTTCTTTGCCCAGTTTTCCAGAGCCAGATACATCGCACGCGGGCCAAGGTCGCTTCCGCCGATACCGATCTGCACAACGGTGGTGAATTTTTCACCTGCTGCGTTGGTGATCTCACCTGCATGTACTTTGTTCGCGAACTCTGCGATGCGGTTCTGCTGCTCTACGTAGAAAGCACGTTTGTCTACGCCGTCTGCCGTAACGGTGTTTCCGAGCTGGCCGCGGGTCAGCTGATGAAGCACGAGACGGTTCTCTCCGGTGTTGATGACAGCACCGTTGTAAAGCTCCTCAAATTTTTCAGAAAGCTGTGCCTCTTCTGCCAGTTTTACGAGTGCGGCAAGGACATCCTCATTCACCTGTTTTGCTGCGTAGTTATACGCAAGTCCTTCTGCCATCGGAACGCTGTAAGATTTTACGCGCTCTGCTCCGTTTTCACCGGACATCACCTCGGCAAGATTGACACGCTCCACTTTTTTCAGCTCCTCAAAAGAAGCCAGTTTATCAAGATTGTTCCAGGTAACCATTGTTAAGTTCCTCCTGTTTTTTATTTTGTCTCTCTATTCCGTCTGCGGAAACATTTTTATTCCCGCTATTATACCAATGAAACAGACTGCTTACTAAAAACAGTCTGTTTCGTGATATTTTTTTATTTCGTATAGTTATAAGAAAGAGCTCTTGCGATCTCCCACTGATATTCCGGCAGAGTCTTTGTCATGGACAGTGCCTCATCGATATCGTAATCTACATACTCACCGTTCTTGTATGCAACAACGCGGTCTGTTTTGCCTTCCAGAAGAAGGTCAACTGCGTAAGCACCCATGATGGACGCATATACACGGTCTTTACATGTCGGGCTTCCTCCACGCTGCATATGTCCAAGGATCGTTGCACGGGTCTCGATGCCGGTTGCAGCTTCGATTCTGCGCGCCATGCTGGTGGAATGGCCGATGCCCTCAGCATTTACGATGATATGATGTTTTTTGCCTTTTCTACGGTTCTCGATGATGTTGTTGATGATCTTCTGCTCATCGTAATCGTATTTCTCCGGAAGAAGAATATCCTCTGCGCCGTTTGCGATACCGCACCACAGAGCGATATATCCGGCATTACGTCCCATAACCTCGATGATCGAGCATCTCTCATGGGAAGTGGAAGTATCTCTTACTTTATCAATGGCTTCCATTGCAGTGTTTACCGCGGTATCAAAACCGATGGTATATTCTGTGCAGGCGATATCCAGGTCGATGGTTCCCGGTACACCTACGGTGTTAATTCCAAGAGCTGCCAGTTTCTGCGCTCCTGCAAAAGATCCGTCTCCGCCGATAACTACCAGTCCGTCGATGCCGTGTTTTCTGCAGACATCTGCAGCACGTTTCTGGCCTTCCGGTGTACGCATCTCTGCGCAGCGGGCGGTATAAAGGATGGTACCTCCGCGCTCGATGGTGTCGGATACATCGCGGGCTGTCATGTCGATGATTTCTTCGTTCATCAGTCCGTCGTAGCCTTTCAGGATACCTTTCATCTGAACGCCCTTCTGCAGACCTCTTCTTACGGCTGCACGGATTGCTGCGTTCATACCTGGTGCATCACCACCGCTGGTAAGCACTCCGATTGTCTTTACCTTGTTAGTCGTTGCCATATGAATTCCTCCATCTCATCACACACATTAATAAACGAGTAGTTTTATTTATTAATCACACACAGTTTTATTTTAAAGCATTCAGGCCCTTTTTTCAATACTCTTTTCTACAACTTTCACGTTTCCGGTACCGAATTTTGCCTGAAGTGACGCCACCAGACGGGCATCTGCCTGCACATTGCGGCTCGGCGGCAGTTTTTTCATCGCTTTGATCGATTTGATGTAGAGAATCACGCTGTCCTTGCCGTCGGATTCATGCAGCATCTGGTACAGATCCGCCACTTCTCTCTCGTACGTTTCCTTGTCCGGGAACTGGATCCAGAGCTCTTTTGGGATGCCTGCAAACGGGAAAATTTTCTCGCAGATCAGCTTGCTCGGCTTATCATCCTCCGCGGAAACACGGCCCTGGATGAAGACACGCGCATCGGTCTGCATCATCGCTGCGTTTTTCTCGTAATCACGCGGGAATACGACGATTTCCATACTGCCGACGAGGTCCTCGAGTGTGAGAAATGCCATTGTCTTGTTATTCTTTGTATATTTGATTTTTTTATCCGTGATAATGCCGCCGACAATCTCTTTCGCGCCGTCGGTGACGGATGGGAAACCCGTCTCCTCATCCGGCTGGAAGTCTGTCGTTACCGCGGAAATGTTCTTCCGCCAGCACTCCTCCTGCTCCTCGAGCGGATGACCGCTGACGTAGATGCCGAGCACCTCTTTTTCGAGCGCCAAAAGATCACTCTTTTCGTATTCTCCGACATCCGGGTACACCGTTTCATACGACCGTTTGGTCGTCTCATCTACAAAATCAAACAGACTCATCTGGCCGCTTAACGAATCTTTTTTCTCACGCGCCACATCATCGAGCACATTGGCGTAGACGAACATGAGCTGCTTTCTCGTCACGCCGAAGCAGTCGAATGCACCCGCCTTGATAAAGTTCTCGACAGTCCGCTTGTTGACTTCTTTTCCGCTCAGGCGCTCCGCGAAATCCTTTAACGAGCGGAACGGTCCGTTTGCACTCCGCTCCTCCACGATCGCCTCCATGACCGGCTTTCCGATGCCTTTGACCGCCGCCATGCCATAGCGGATCGCCTGGCCGTCCACCGTGAATTTTCCTTCGCTTCGGTTGATGTCCGGCGGCAGAATGGAAATACCCATCTGGCGGGAACTCAAGATATACTCTGCGACTTTTCCCGGGTTATCGATGCAGGAGGTCATCAGAGCCGCCATGAACTCAACCGGGTAATAGTATTTCAGCCATGCCGTCTGGTACGATACGAACGCGTACGCCGCCGCATGGGATTTGTTGAAGGCGTATTTCGCGAAGTCGATCATCTCGTCGTAGATCTTGTTCGCTGTCTTCTCATCAATGCCGTTTTTGATACAGCCCGGCACGCCCTCGGCCTCGTTTCCATAAACGAAATTCTGGCGCTCTTTTTCCATGACGGATGCCTTTTTCTTCGACATCGCACGGCGCACCAGATCGGCCCGTCCAAGCGAATAGCCCGCCAGTGCCTGTACGATCTGCATAACTTGTTCCTGGTAGACGATACAGCCGTACGTCGGCTCCAGAATCGGTTTTAAGAGCGGTGTATCGTACGTAACGGATTCCGGGTTGTTTTTTCCTTTGATGTACTGTGGAATAAAATCCATCGGGCCCGGCCGGTACAGGGAAATTCCGGCGATGATATCCTCGAGGCTCTGCGGTTTTAACTCCTTCATGAAGTTTTTCATTCCCGCACTCTCGAGCTGGAACACACCGACCGTTTTCGATGCGCCGATCATGCCGAGCACTTTCGGATCGTTGTAATCGATGTGAAGCAGATCAATTTTCTTATTGCTGTAACGCTCTGCGAGCTTTGTCGCATTCTGAATGACGGTCAGGGTCCGAAGTCCTAAGAAGTCCATTTTCAGAAGTCCCAGTTCCTCGAGCGTCGTCATCGTGAACTGCGTGACAATCGTTCCGTCGCTTCCTCGCGAGAGCGGCACAAATTCCACCAACGGACGCGAGCCGATGACAACACCGGCGGCGTGCATCGACGTGTGGCGCGGCAGACCTTCAAGTCTCCGTGACATGTCGATCAGATGTGCAACCTCTTCATTGCCCTGGTACAGCTCCCGCAGCTCGTGGTTCATCTGCAGTGCCTTGTCGATCGTGATATTCAGCTCATTCGGAATCATCTTCGCGATCGAATCGACCTGTGCATACGGCATATCCAGCACACGGCCGACATCGCGGATGACACCGCGCGCCGCCAGTGTACCGAATGTGACGATCTGTACAACGCGGTCCTTGCCGTATTTTCTCGTTACATAGTCGATGACCTCCGGGCGGCGTTCGAAGCAGAAATCCACGTCGATATCAGGCATGGTAACTCGTTCCGGGTTCAGGAAACGCTCGAACAGGAGCTGGTACCGCATCGGGTCCAGCTGTGTGATGCCAAGGGTGTAGGAAACAATACTTCCGGCCGCCGATCCTCGTCCCGGTCCGACCATGATGTCGTGGTCGCGCGCAAATTTGATGAAATCCCACACGATCAGGAAGTAATCGACGTAACCCATCGTTTTGATCGTATCAAGCTCGTATTTCAGCCGCGCTTTCAGTTCGTCCGTCGCCGGGTGATACCGTTCCTCGAGGCCGTCGTAGCAGAGCTTATTTAAGTATTCCCAGGAAGTGTATCCTTTCGGCACATCGAATTTCGGAAGTTTTGTGACACCAAATTCGATCTCCACATTACACCGTTCTGCAATTTTCTGTGTATTTTCGATTGCCTGCGGTGCATACGGGAAGAGCGATGCCATCTCCGCCTCGGATTTCACGAAATACTGGCCGCCCTCGTAGCGCATGCGGTCCTCATCCGTGATCTTCTTTCCGGTCTGCAGGCACAGAAGAATATCGTGGGAATCCGCATCTTCTGCGTACGTGTAGTGAATATCATTCGTCGCCACCAGCTCGATGCCGGTTTCTGCCGAGAGGCGCATCAGCTGCTGATTGACCATCCGCTGCTCCGAGATGCCGTGATCCTGCAGTTCCAGGAAGAAATTGCCTTTTCCGAAAATCTTCTCATACCGCAGTGCGGCCTCTTTTCCCATCTCGTACTGGTTCCGCACCATCGCACGCGCCACCTCACCTGCAAGGCAGGCGGAAAGCGCGATAATGCCCTCGTGATACTTTTCCAGAATCTCCATGTCGACACGCGGCTTATAGTAAAATCCATCGATAAAGCCCGCCGAAACAATCTTCATCAGATTGGAATAGCCCGTATTATTTTCCGCCAGCAGAACCAGATGGTAGTACCGGTCCTCTCCGCGGCTGGTTTCGCGGTCGAAACGGGAACCCGGCGCCACGTAAACCTCACAGCCGAGGATTGGCTTGATGCCCTGCGCGCGGGCTTCTTTATAAAAATCGATACAGCCGAACATGACGCCGTGATCGGTGATCGCGGCGCTGTTCATGCCAAGCTCCTTGACTCTGGCAACGTACTCTTTGATCTTGTTCGATCCGTCCAGAAGGCTGTATTCGGTATGTACATGTAAATGCGTAAAACTCATCGTTTTCTCCTCTATTTTCCAAAGGCATGTTCCGTTGTCTCCAAGATCGTCTGCACCAGGCTGTCCGGCTCGATCGGCTTGGTCAGATGGCTGTTCATGCCCGCTGCGCGGCATCCCTCTTTGCTCTCTTCGGAGGACTGCGCCGTCATCGGGATGATCGGGACTTGTTTTGCTTCCGGAAGCTCCATGGTGCGGATCTGCCGCGCTGCCTCAAGGCCGCCCATCACAGGCATCATCAGATCCATTAAAATCACATCAAATTTCTGCGGATTCGCCGCATACTTTTCGACCGCCTCGCGGCCGTTCCATGCCTCTTCCACCGTCGCACCGTGATCGGTCAGGTAAAACTCGGCGATTTCCATGTTGATCTCATTATCCTCGACAAGCAGAACGTGGAAGCGGACAAGCTCTTTTCCTGCGATCCGTGTCTTTACTTCCTGAATCCGCTGTCCCTCGCAGTCAATGTAAAACGGAAGCCGGAATACATACGTCGTTCCGACGCCCTGCTGGCTCGTTACCTCGATCGTGCCCTGCATTTTTTCGATCAGTTCTTTGACGATCGACATGCCAAGGCCCGTTCCCTTGTACTGCGTTCTCGCACCGGACTTCTCCTGTGTGAACGGATGGAACAGCTCTTTTTCGATAAATTCGCTGCTCATTCCGATGCCGCTGTCCGTGATGCGGAACTCGTAGACGACCCGGGTTCCGTCGCAGGAGACTTCGCCCGCATACGTATCGATCATTCCGCCCGGCTTGTTGTACTTGATTGCATTGCTGAAGAGATTCAGCATAATCTGCCGCAGGCGCAGCGGACTGCCGATCAGTCTCGTGTGCGTCAGCTCACCGCGGTGCGTACAGTGGGTAATGCCCATCTCCGTAATCTGCGCATTGACAAGGGATGCCACATCATCCATCAGATGCTTCAGGTCAAAAGAAGCGCTCTCGATCGTCTCTTTTCCGGACTCCAGCTTATTCATATCGAGCACATCGTTGACGAGTGCCAGCAGATGGCTTGCGGAAAGATTGATTTTATCGAGGCAGTCGTCCACTTTTGCCTCATCCTGCCGGTTTTTGCGGATGATATCCAGCATGCCCATAATGCCATTGATCGGCGTGCGCACATCGTGGCTCATGCGGTTCATAAATTCTGTTTTTGCACGACTTGCACTGTCTGCAGCTCTAAAGGCATCCTGAAGCTGTATCTTCTCCCTCTCTTCCCGGCTATGGAACTCTGACGTATCACGGAAAAGGATCATGCCGTGTACCACAACGCTCTCCCGCTTTGTCTTTCGGTCGTAGACGGTATCCTGTGACATAAGAACCGTCTTCTGCAGCCATATTCTTCTGCCGGACTCATCTGTTTCCTGATACTCCACGACTACCTGCTTATCTCCGTTTTCAAAGCGCTGCAGCAGTTTCTTCGAGGAATCCACAATGCGGTATGATTCCAATGTCTCCTCCGCGACAAACGCACTGCATTCCCCGCAGTATTTCTCGTAGGAACACGGCAGATCTATATTGAGGTCAAATTTCTTCTGCCCGCTGTGGTAAAAAATCTGTTCCAGCGAATCATTCGTCAGATCAACGGCGAACACGGCCTCGGCCGTCTCGAGAAGTGCCTCGGCGTAGTGGCTGTTTTCAATGATCGACTGTTTCATCTGTTCATAGTATTGGTCGAGCTGTTCTTTTTCATTCCGAGCAGCTTCCTCATCGGAGCGGAACCGCTCAAAGCCCATCAGAAAATGGTGCAGTCCGCCGTCCTCGGCCGCGTCGTAGAACAGAATGGTGACTTTTCCCCGGCAGAGCGCTTCCCCTTCGCTGCCCTCCCGATACTCGCACAGAATTTCTACGCTCTCTTCTCCCTTCTGATAGCACTCCTTCAGATGGGTAAGATCCAGCATTCTACGCATTTCCTTTCTCTTTTCCTCATCCGTGATGCCCTGCACAATATGCTCGGCCGCACCGGTATAGCTGCCGTCCTCGGCAAGGAAAAAGCCCGAAACGGCGCGCAGAATCCGGTACTGGTCCTGTCTTGCATTGCAGTAAATACAGTTGGAAAAATGGTATCCCTTTTTCTTTACGACGTCCAGCGCTTCCAGGCTGATCTTCCGCTCTGCGGCGGCTTCTTCCATCTTCGCGCGGTTTTTGTCGATATACATGTTCTGGTCCGCATGGCGGAACAGTTCCCGGATATCACAGTCTTCAAATTCCGTGGACAGTGCATAGCCTCCGGCGTAGCTGATCGGCATCTCCGGGTGCTGGCGGGAATATTCTGCCGTCTGCGTGCGGATGTGATTCATGCACGCTTCCACTTCTTCGCGGTTCAGTCCGCGCAGAATGGCAAGAAACTCATCTCCGCCGTTTCTTCCGACGAAATACTCCTCCGGGACTGCTTTTCGAAGCTGAACGGCAAAGGAACGGATATATTCGTCTCCCTTGTCGTGACCCAGACTGTTGTTGATCGTGCGCAGATTGTTGAGGTCAAACACACAGACCGCATACACGCCGGAAATTTCTTCTCCTCCGTCGCTTCCCTCCAGAATCTCTTCGCATTTATTTTTATTTGGCAGGCCCGTCGCCTCATCGAGATAGATTTTCTTCTGCAGAATACGGTTCATCGCCGCATAGCGGACGGCCTTGATCAGCTCCATGCCGATGACAAACACCAGACCGATGATATCTCCTACTACCACCTGCTCCAGCTTCTTCAGCGAAGACGCCATTCTCTGCGAATACGCTTCCGCAAAGCCCGTCGCCTCGTCACAGATTTTGAAAAAGGTCTCACTCTTTTCGATAATCGCGGTATTCTCATATCCTTTTTCACGCACCAGCAGAATCTCTGCCTTCAGCTCTTCAAAATACGATGCCAGCTCAGTCATCTTATCCTGAAAATCCCGGTCATCCAGGCGCACCAGATCCAGCTCGCTGCTTCCGTTCTGCAGACCGTCGATATAAGCGTTGACGTCTGCAATCATCGTATCCTGCGGTTCTCCCGCATCCTCCAGCTTGATAATCCGCTGCGTTTTTCCGCGTACCAGACCGGCATAGTTGACAACGCGGGCTGTTCCCTGTATTTTCTCGACCATCGACATAATACAGAAAAACAGAATAATCAGAATGATCGTCAAAACCGTCATTGCGGTTTTGGAAATAAAAGATGTTTTTTTCTTACTTTTCTTTTTCTTCATCGCTCTCCATCAGATCCTGTGTCATTTTTTGTCATATAGATCATATTATAAGCGCAATCCTCTCTTCGCGCAACCGCAAACCGGGCGCAGAAAAAATTTCAAAATTTTATCTGCTGTCTGACACAAAAAAACGGACACCGGAGAGGATGTGCTTCCTGTCCAGTGCCCGATTTTTTCTTATTTTGCTTTTTCTGCCGTCCAAATTTTACCGTCGCGGATGACAACCTGTTTTTCTTTCATCAGATGGCCGACCGCGCGCTTAAATGCTGCTTTGCTGAGGCCGAATTCTCTCTGAATCACTTCCGGTGATGCTTTGTCATCAAACGGAAGGACACCTGCAAATTCCTCGATCACAGAAAGAACGCTCTCTGCATCGATTGCGATCTGCTCGTACGCTTTTCCGCGTGCGGACAGGGAGATTTTTCCGTCCTCTTTGACTTCGGTAACGCGGCACTCAAGTTCCTGGCCGACATGATAGTCTGCCTGTGCTTCTCTCTTTGGAATCAGGCCGGAGTAGCGGTCATCAACAGCAACGAAAACGCCGAAGTTTCCGCTGATCTCGTAGATTCTTCCCTTTACGATATCGCCTACGACGTACGGAGAATTGGTTTTCAGGAAATGGTAAACCTTCATCGTTGCGCAGAGACGGTCGCTCTTGTCGATGTAGAGGGAAACCAGAACCTCGTCACCTGGATGGAGGCGGCGGGTCTGCTGTTTAAACGGAAGAAACAGATCTTTTTCCAGACCCCAGTCCAGAAATGCTCCGATCTTTCCGGTAGCAGCTACGTTTAAGACAGCCAGCTCTCCAAGCACCAGCTTCGGCTCTCTGGTTGTCGCAATCAGACGGTCGCTGGAATCGCGGTACAGAAATACTTCCAGCTCATCTCCCTCTTTTGTTCCTTCCGGCACCTGTTTGATCGGCAGAAGAACGCGTTCCTTCTCGCCTGCTTCCCGGGTCTCCCCAAGATAAATACCGAATTCTACTTTCTTTACTACTACCAGCCTTTGCTTTCTTCCTATATTTAACATTTGACTTCCTTTCTTACTGCTCGCCGAGAGCCTTCATGCTCATCTCCTCGAGCAGGTCGCTCTTGATGTGGTACAGCTTGTCGGACAGATCCACGTAAACCTCATGCGGATTGACCAGACGTTTGGACTCCTCCCAGAGGGTATCTTTCTCTCTGGTGCAGATGTCGCGGATCTCCATGACGGATGGAGAAGTGTAGACGCATGCGCCCTTCTGGAAAATCGGAACGAGGAGCTCGCGTAAGGTGTAGGTTCCGCCTTTGATCTTCGTCTTTTTCCAGGTCTCGATCGGGTCGAAGATGATCATATCTTTGCTCTCGTCGAAGGTCTCGTCTGCGAGGCAGATCAGGTCGGCACGGATCTTTCCGGTTTCTTTATCATAAATACGATAAATCGTCTTATTGCCCGGGTTTGTTACTTTCTCGGAGTTCTCGGACAGCTTGATCTTCGGTGTGAATTCTGCGTCATCTTTATCTTTTGCTGCTGCCAGCTTGTAAACGCCGCCGAATGCCGGCCAGTCACCGGATGTGATCAGGTTGGTGCCGACGCCCCAGGAATTGATCTTCGCACCCTGGGTTTTCAGGCTGTCGATCAGGTACTCATCGAGGTCGCTGGATGCGGAAATGATGGCATCGCCGAAACCTTCTGCCTCGAGCATCTGATATGCTTTTTTCGACAGGTAAGCCAGGTCACCGCTGTCGATGCGGATGCCGTAGCCCTTCATCGGTAAGCCCTCTGCTCTCATCTCTTTGAAGACGTGGATCGCATTCGGAACACCGGATTCGAGAACATCGTAGGTGTCTACGAGAAGAATGCAGGCTTCCGGATACATTTTCGCATACGTTTTGAATGCGGTGTACTCATCCGGGAAGCTCATGATCCAGCTGTGTGCGTGGGTTCCCTTGACTGGAACGTCAAACATCTGTCCGGTCAGGACATTGGAGGTTCCGATGCAGCCGCCGATCATGGCAGCACGCGCGCCGTAGATACCGGCATCCGGTCCCTGTGCACGGCGGAGTCCAAACTCCATGATGCCGTCGCCCTTTGCCGCGTAAACAACGCGGGATGCTTTCGTCGCGATCAGGCTCTGATGGTTGATCATGTTCAGAATCGCGGTCTCTACAAGCTGTGCCTCCATGATCGGAGCGACAACTTTTAAGAGCGGTTCTCTTGGGAATACGACGGTTCCTTCCGGGATCGCATAGATATCTCCGGTGAAATGGAAGCCTCTTAAATACTCCAGGAAATCATCGTTGAAAATATGGAGGGAACGGAGATAGTCGATGTCATCCGGTGAAAAGTGAAGATCGCGGACATACTCGATTACCTGCTCAAGTCCTGCACATACGGCGTATGCGCCGCCGCATGGATTCTTTCTGTAAAATGCATCAAATACCACGATCTGATCGGACGGGTTCTCGTAGTAGCCCTGCATCATGGTAAGTTCATATAAATCGGTTAACAGTGTAAGGTTCTGCGCTCTCATGGCAAATTCCCCTTTCCTCATTGTGTTTATTACGTTCGTATCTTATTCTTTCCGATTGTACCACAATCATTGAAATTCCACAACTACGTATGGCTGTCCTTTTTCATCGTTCAACGAGATAAAACAGCCGTTTTCCGTCTCGGCGCGCAGCGGATGCAGGACGTCACCGAGGTGCGCCTGCTGTTTGTATTCGGCGCGCATCCGGCGCACGGTGAAGTTCTTCGGAAGGCATTCACCGGCAAGGGAAATGAACTGTGCGTTGTTGACGTGGTGGTTCGTATCGAGGTTGTGCGGCCGCACCGGGAACGGTTCGCCGATGAAATCTGCTTCCGGCATTTTCACTTTGCGCTCGCCGAAATCCTCGTCGATCGGATCGTCAATGCCATAGGCGTCTGTCGTCTCTTTCGGTGCGCGGACGGGATGACCCGTTTCCATATTGACGTAAGACCAGATGGAGTTGGCACAGGCGAGCATTTCGCCGTCTTCTGTTTCCATCGTGAAGTTACGCATGCCAACAAATCCTTTGAAGCCGCTCGCCCATGTAGTGATTTTTACCGCTTCACCGAGGGATGGATAGCGGCGCACATGAATCTGCCACGCGGACAGCACCCAGGCGCAGCCTCGTTTTTTGAGCTCCGCAACGCCCTCGCCGATCGTTTCCGACTGGAAGGTACTGCAGTCCTGAAAGTAATTGATCAGCCCCGGCAGGGTGAGATTTCCGTCCTCACCGATTTCGCTGTAGCGGATTCTGCTCGTAAAGGAATACTTCATCGTTTCGTTCCTCCTGCTGTATTTTTAATCTTTGACAGAAAATGTTTTGTCAAGCGGATGTTCGCCAAAGTTTCGAGCAAACACAGACTTTGGCTCATTGCCTGCACAAATCGAAAAAGGCCTCAGGTACGAGACCTGAGACCTTTCAATGAGCTGGGCTACCTGGATTCGAACCAGGAACTGACGGAGTCAGAGTCCGTTGCCTTACCGTTTGGCGATAGCCCATTGCCTTGCGACAAGATGTATAATACACTATCGCAAGAGAAAAGTCAACACCTTTTTTGAAATTTTTTTATTTTTTTCAAAAAACTGACTTTTGGAACATTTTGGAAGGGATTTGACGGCTCAACCCGGCCGTTGTCACTCTCCCGCCACGTATTTTTTGTCGATGTTGACGACGCATTCATACTTCTCATCCATTTCCTTCATCAGCGCCCCGATCTGCCCTATCACGCGATCACAGTCTTTCTTCTTATAAGAATACGGGATTTCAAGATCAAAAATCAGCTTCTTTTTCTCCGCCCCGTTGATCATACGGAAATCGTGGAAGGAAAGCTCCGGATCGAGAATGGAAATTACGTTTCTTACCTTCTCCTTTGTCGCAAGAACCGTCGCATCGTGGATCTCCACCGGATCCATGTGGATGACCAGCAGAATTCCCAATTTTTCACCGACCTCATGTTCAATGCGGTCGATAATATCATGCGATACCTCGATATCGACATCTCGCGGCACCTCCGCATGGATCGATGCCATACTTCTGCCAGGCCCGTAGTTGTGGACAATCAGATCATGGGTTCCTACAATTCCTTCATAGGAAGCAACCTCTTTCATGATCCGTGCATACAGATCCGGATCCGCGCCCTGCCCGATTAGCGGTTCCAATGTATCTTTTGCAATGGAAATACCGGACCACATAACGAGTACCGCCACAACAAGTCCTGCGATTGCGTCGATATTAACCGAAAGGAAATGGCAGATCAATGTAGAAGCGATCGTTGCGCTCGTCGTGATCACGTCGCCCATGGAATCCGCCGACGTTGCCAGCATCACCTTCGACTGAATGCGGTTTCCCAGTTTTCGGTTGAAAAGCGCCATCCACAGCTTTACACCAACCGAGAGCACCAGAATCAAAAACGGAACCATCTGAAATGTGATCTCTTCCGGATTGCGGATTTTCTCCAGGGAGCTCTTTAAAAACGTAAAGCCGACTTCAATAACCAGAAACGAAACGATCAGCGCTGCAATATACTCGATCCGCCCATGCCCGAACGGATGCTCTTTGTCGGCCGGTTTGTTTGCCATCTTCACACCGACGAAGCTGATCACAGACGATGCCGCGTCCGAGAGGTTGTTGAACGCATCCGCCATAATCGCCAGAGAGTTCATTCCGGCACCGATCAGCAGCTTTGCCGTAAACAGCAGAATGTTGCAGCAGATTCCCACGATGCTTGACAAAATGCCGTAGCTCGTGCGCACATCCGCGTTGTCGGTTTTCTCATAATCTTTTACAAAACGTCTTACCAGAAAATCTGTCATGGTTCCCCCTTCTTTTAAAAAAAGGCCTCCTGCATTGCCGCGGAGCCCTTACGTTTTCTCTGTCTTTTTCTATAGTAGGCAGTGTCGGAAAAAAAGTCAAGCCTAACATATTTTCGGGATTTCTACTAATAATTACAGGGGACTCTTCCGGCAGCATTTGACAATTGAATGAGAGTTTTTCTTTTCCCTCTGCCTTTCGAGTCCCCTATAATTTGATTTTTATTTTACTTTATAAATTTTAGCCATATCCTGCACATACAGCGGATAGAACCGATAGCCCGCAAAATCGCTCCGAAGTGCAACCTCGCATGCCATATCCTCGATATACAGGTTTGCCGCATCGTCACAGAGCAGTGTTTCCATTTTTTTGTAAAGCTCAACCTGCTCCTCTTCATCCGTGCTGGTCTTAACCTGCTGATACAGTTTATCATACTCTTCGTTGCTGTAGCTGATAAAGTTCTTGGATGATGTTGAGGTAAACCGTTCCAGCAACGCGCGTCCAGTCAGATATGCCGCGTCAACGCCGACAACCGTGGACTGGAACTTCCGGTCTGCATATACATCCGACAGCCAGCTGTCCCACTCGACCTGCTGAATTTTGGCAGTAACACCGATCGCTTTAAGCTGCTCTACCAGAACCTGGGCTGTATCGATATGCTGCTGATAATTGTTTGGCACTGTAATCGTAAGCTCAAATCCATCTGGGTATCCGGCTTCTTTTAACAGTTCTTTTGCCTTCTCAATATCCTGATTATATCGCTCTGACAGTTCCGGCACATAATATTTTCCAAATGCCGGGAACATGCTGCTTCCGATGATCGTTCCTTTTCCGTCCGCAATCATATCCAGCACTTCCTGACGGTTTGCCGCATAGCAGAGCGCCTGGCGCACCTTCACATTGTTGAGCGGTTCCACGGCATTGTTCAGATACAGCGCCTGTACCAGGTTCATACCGCCGTCATAAATCGTAAAATCGGAATCTTCGGCAAGCTGCGCTGTCTGTGTGGAACTGAGACGTGCATACATGTCCAGTGTACCGGATTTCAGGTTTGTTACGACTGCATTGCTGTCCTTGACAATTCGAAATGTTACCTTGTCCAGATACGCCTGATTTTCCGTATCCCAGTAATCGCTGAATTTTTCAAGGACAATGTTTTCCTGCGGGGACCGTGATACATAGTGGAACGGGCCTGTTCCGACCGGATCTGCTTCCAGATCTTCCACATGCTCAGGTACAATCGCCACCGTCAGATAGGCAAGAAACTCGGTGTCTGCCTCTTTTAAATAGATGTCGATCGTGCTCTCGTCCGGAATTTCAACCTTGTCTACATTGGAAAATGCCTCTACCAGAGGCGTTCCGTCTCCGTTGATACCCGCACAGCGTTCGATTGAATATTTTACATCCTCTGCAGTAACGGTCGTTCCATCGTGGAATTTGACACCATTCCGGAGCTTGAAGGTATAAACCTTTCCATCCTCCGAGATCGAATGGCTCTCTGCCACCGCATCGTTCAGATTTCCTTCTTCATCGGGCTTTACAAGTCCCTCATAAATATTGAATAGGATTTCTTTCGTTCCTGCCGCAACAGATTTGTGTGGGTCAAGACTATCCTCAATGTCCTGAGGAATTCCTACCGTGATGGAACCTCCCATAACAGGTTCCCCTGTCGGGGTTGATTCCATTGATACCTGAGAACTTGTGGTATCGGAAGAATCTGCTTTCCCATCCTTGCCATCCTGGCATCCGCCAAGTACAACAGTAAGAGCTGCAACTAAAAGCAGCGCAAGTACGCTTCTTCTTTTCTTCATGATTTCTCCTTTTGATACGAGTTCTCTCATTTTGTAATTGTCACGCCTATTGTATCCGACCTGTTCCCAAATAGCAAGTACATTATTGTATACAATCTGGTTTTCTTGTCCTTCTGCCTGGCAGCTATTCCTGCTGTTGATCCGCCGGATTCAGAATCGCCCGCATCTGTTCCGCGCACTCCGGATCAAAGCGGGTTTCTTTTCTTTCTTCCAGCTTCTGGCTGATCTCCTCTGCTGTCTCACCCCATCTTGCATGGCGGTCCGCATAATCTGCCACGCTTAAAATCCGGGCAAGCACCGGAATGTTCTTTCCGGAACGCCCCTCCAGATAACCGCTTCCATCGTAATTTCCCCTGTGATACCGCACCGCTTCCATCGTAATTTCCCCTGTGATACCGCACCGCCTCCGCGACTTCGTCCGCAATCTGAAGTTCACGGATAATTCTGTATCCGCGGGAAACATACGTCTGATAGATTTCGTACTGCTCCTCTGTCAGGCTTGATTTCTGTATGATCTCGTCCGGGAGGCCCACGGCTCCGACCTCATGCAGAAGCCCCGCATAATAGGCATTCGTACACGCCGTCTCATCGAGTCCCATCCCTTCTGCGATCCTGCGTGAATACGCTGCCGTCTGTTCGCAGTGACGGTCGATCTCCGGAATTTTGGCGCTCAGGGCGCTGTACATCGAGGTGATGACATGCAGCGACATGTCTGCCAGCTTCTTTTTCTCCTCATGGATTCTGTGTTCCAGAACCAGCCGGCTTTTTTCTTTTTCCACCCAGTACCGCTGAATAGAAAACATAATAATATACGCAATTCCGACAATACACAAGTATAAGTAAGGAAAGCGTAACAGCAGATTTTCATGATACAATCCGCGCAGTTCCGCAAGCCCGCTTCCCCTGACCTGCACAAAGATAAAAAACGCACAGACTGCATTGAACAAAGCGCTGGTACGGATGCCCAGAATAAAAACGGCTCCCACGGAATACAGAATGATATAAAACATGCTGAAATATCCGATATCCCCGCCGTGGAACAGATGCAGGTTCGGCGCGATCAGCAGAAGAAAGGTCACCGTATCCAGCCATGTGTAATCTTTTCCGCGGCTTAAGGCACAGTTCACCGAAAGCAGAAGAATCATCGACAGAAACATCGGCAGAAACATCGGCAGAACCGTCTTTTTCTGTTCCATCGGATACAAAAGCCCGGCGCAGAAATTCAGCAGCATAATCAGCACCAGAACATTTTTCATCCACATGGCAATTTTCGGATCTTTGTATTTGCTGAATACTATTTCCAGAAACTCTTTCACGCATTTTCTCCTTCCGGAATTTCAATCTTTCCTTCCTCGATCAGGTAAATCACAGTTTCCGCCACCTCCGGGTCGAACTGTGTTCCGCTGCCCTTTTCGAACTCGCTGATGATGTAGTTCCGGCTGCACTGCTTCCGGTAACAGCGGTTGGAATTCATCGCATCAAGCGCATCCGCAGCACTGATGATTCTTACGATATACGGCAGATCGTCCGTGCGGATCCCCTCCGGATAGCCTTTGCCGTCATATCTCTCATGGTGATAGCTTGCACCGTAGTCCGCCTGTGGCAGAAACGAAAGTCCCGCGAGAATCTTCTTTCCCCAGACAGGATGTGTTTTCATGATCGCATATTCTTCATCGGTCAGGCGCGATGTCTTTTTCAGAATCGCATCCGGGATCGCGATTTTCCCGATGTCGTGCAGAAGCGCACTCCGGTAAATCTGATCCACTTCTTTCTCTGTCGGATGAAAGCTTTTCAGATTTTCCGCTATCAGCCGCGAATAATCCGCAACGCGCTGGGAATGCTGTCTCGTGTAGTTATCCTTTTCATCGATCATCCGTCCGATCGCTGCCACGGAATTGACCATCAGCTTCTGTGCATCTTCAATAGTTGCTTTCACTTCTGCTTCCATCGCTTTTCTTCTTTTTCCTGTCCAATCCGGTATTTTTTGAACAGCAGGTCCGTGACAAGCATCAACAGAAAAAAGGACCAGTAAAATACCGGGTAATAGAAGCGGTAATCCCAGGCATAAGGGTACGCCATCTTTTCACACGCCGATCGCACAGGCCACAAGACAGAAAATATAGATTCCCGGGTTCTTTTCCATGCTGTTGTTGAACAGATTGATGAGAAACACCATCAGGGCAAACCAGAGCAGCACATTGCTTAAGTATCTGGTCTCAATTTCCGTTTTCTTCTCATAATGATACACTTCCAAGATCAGTTCTCTTACTTTCTGCAATGGCTCACCTCATTTCTTTTTCGTAACGGTTCCGGTCCACATCTTGATTCCATTTCTCTGAACAGTTACATGTTATCCTATATTTTGTATTTCGAAAAGTACAAATTTGCGAAAAGCGGTTTCCGGTAATGGTGTTATCGAAAAAATCCGCCGCCCGGGAATTTTTACACGCCCGGGCGGCGGATCATTTTGTACTTATTTATTTCAAAACTCTTACTTCATATGGTTTCAATACAACAATACCGCTCACTTTTTCACCGGTATACAGATCTGTCATTTCTTCTTTCACCTGAATCTCGGCTTCTTCCTCTTTGTAGTTCAGAACGAAGCAGTACTCAGTATCGTCTTTCTTTCTTACGGCCAGTTCGCAGGTCTCCGGGATCTCCAGCTTTTCTTTGTATGGATCTTTCACACCCAGTTTCTCCAGGAATACTTCTGCGGTTTTCTCGGAAAATGCTGCGCCGAAGTAGTATACGATTCCTGCTCCGTAAATATTCTTGATCAGTCCGGCTGCTCCTGCATAATAGCAGTTCTCATACATACCAAGAACCTCTGCATGCTCGCCGACTGCCTTCAGCTGATCGTTAAATACAGCAGCTTCCAGTTTGGTACCGTCCCAGTCGATCACGATATCTTTATTCTCCGGGGATACCAGCGTATACTCCGGAATATCGACGCCGCTCATCTCGGCAAATTTACCCGGCAGTTTGTCCATGACGCAGCGGCCGTACATATCTTTGTATCCGCTTCTGCAGCCCAGAACCAGGCAGCCGCCGTTCTTTACATACTCTTCCAGCACTGCTTTTCTCTCATCGGAGATCAGCACCGGATGCGGGTAGAACAGTACGGTATACGGTTTCAGATCTTCTGCGGTTACATCGTCGCGCAGATAGATATAATCCATCGGTGTGTGAGTTCTCTGTGCAGCTTCGAAAATACTAAGCTGGCTCTTCCACTCTACCTTTTCATGCCATACATCAAGCTGGCTGTCCCATACGTTGTCGTAATCTTTCAGGAAACCAACTTTTGCCTCGTATTTGGAACCTGCGATCTCAGACAGTTTCTGGAATTTCTCGTGAATCGATTTTACTTCTGCCAGTCTGCGATTGTCTCTTCCGGAATAATCCAGGATACCGTGCCAGTAGATTTCTGTTCCATAGGTACACGTTCTCCAACGGAAATAGCTGACATAATCAGCACCGTGTGCAACGCTCTGCATGGTCCACAGTGTCATCTGTCCCGGTTTCGGTGTTGGAGCTGCCATACCGGTATTCCATCCATTGGCACCGGACTGCTGTTCCATGATACCGAAGTTTTTGGATACGGCACGAACCTCAGACAGGTTACGGCTCCACATACGGTCTTTCAGGAAGTTGTCCGGTTTGTATGCATCCAGGCAGTAAGCGAAGTTCGGGTAGGAATCATACATGATGAAATCCAGACTCTCGTTTGTCATTCTCTGGTTGTCCAGGTTGCCGAACAGACCGTTGGTGGTGATAAAATCACCCGGTTTCAGATATTTGCGGATGATATCGCTCTGCAGTTTTGCAAATTTGCATGCACTGTCGGATACAAATCTTGTATAATCCAGTACTTCATGCGGATTGGTATTGTTGCTCAGCGTCGTTCTTGGAACATGTACTTCCTCGAAGCTGTTGTACGTCTGGTTCCAGAAATTGGTTCCCCATGCATCATTCAGTGCATCGATGCTTCCATATTTTTCCATCAGGAATTTACGGAATGCAATGGTATCACTTTCGGAATAGAACTCATTTTTCTCGCAGTTGATCTCGTTGTCGATCTGCCATCCGATGATTGCCGGATGTTTTGCATAATGAGATGCGGATTTTTCCACAATGATTCTGGTCAGCTCCTGATATTTCGGGGAATTGTAATTGTAGTGTCTTCTTCCGCCATGGCGGTACAGAACACCATCCATGGTCGCATTCAGAACTTCCGGATATTTTTCGGTCAGCCATGCCGGCGGTGTCGCTGTCGGAGTACAAAAGATTACTTTCATACCCATTTCCGCTGCTGCATCCAGAAATCTGTCAAAGAAATCATAGTTGAAAACACCTTCGTACCGCTCAATCTTACTCCATGCAAATTCTGCGATTCGAATTACTTCGATGCCGTTTTCCAGCATTCGTCTTAAGTCGTCACGCCAGAGACTTTCGTCCCAGTGTTCCGGGTAATAACACGTTCCCAATACCAGTCTTTCGCCGTTCACAATTTCCATAAGATCACCTCTCTTTGTATTATTCTTTTAACATGATACTTATTCTTTTACCGCACCGGATGTCAGTCCAGACATGAAGAACTTGGATGCACTTAAGAATGCGATCAGCAGCGGCAGTACCGCACAGGTGCTGGCAAACATCAGCGCGCCGTAATCGGTACCACGGTCACCAACCATGGTCTTCAGCATCAGCGGCAGAGTCATTTTGTCTGCTTTACGCAGGATCATCAAAGGCTGCATGAAGTCGTTCCATACGTTTACGAACTGCATGATACCAAGGGATGCATAAGCCGGTTTCAGAATCGGTGCAATAACGCGGAAGAAGATCGTCCACTCACTGCAGCCGTCGAGGCGTGCTGCTTCGATCAGAGATACCGGTACGTTGTTCTGGCAGTACTGACGCATCCAGAAGATACCGAATGCATTCGCACAGCTCGGAATAATCAGTGCCCAGAAGCTGTTTAACCAGCCCAGTTTTGACATCATGATGAACCACGGGATGACACCTGCTGTCCACGGAACCATCATGGTACCAAGAAGAATGGCAAACAGTGCTTTCTTTCCCGGGAAGTTATAGACGGAGAATGCATATCCGCCGATCGAGCAGAAGAACAGTACCAGGATAACATTACCAAACGTTACGATACAGCTGTTCAGGAAGGCCCGCGGGAAGTTTACTGCCTCCACCATGTTGTGGAAGTTGGTTGCCAGGTTGCTTCCAAACCACAGTGCCGGCGGGAAGGAATAGATTTCACTGGTTGTATGGGTTGCCATAACGAACATCATATAGAACGGAATCAGCATAATCAGTGCGATCAGTCCCAGTACAATATATAAGGAGATTTTCTTTCCAATCGGATGAACCTTGGCAATCACGATTAAGATAACGGCTAACGCTGCAAGCAAAATTAATAATGTTTTCATTTACCGTATTTCCTCCTTCCTGTTTCTTTCTCTTCTGAGAACTTGTTAACAAAAACAGAAATCACAACAATCATGATTGTGATAACGTATGCACACGCAGATGCATATCCATAGGAGTTTCCACCCTGCGGAGCTTTGTTTAACAAATACATCATCAGTGTCAGACCACCATTGTTGATACCACCGGTCCAGCTGGAGTTTGTTAAAATAAATGGCTCCGTGAACAGGTTAAACATACCAATACTGGACTGTACAACCGTAAATATAATGATTGGTTTTAACAGCGGGATAACGATACTGAACATAACTCTTGTGTTGGAAGCACCATCGATTCTGGCTGCTTCGTAGATATCATTGCTGATACCCTGCATACCGGCCAGATAGATAACCATGTTCCAGCCTACCCATTTCCATGCGAACATTACGATAACGGCTACTTTGATCAGACTTCCGTCTCCGCCCAGCCAGTTAATGTTTTTGCCGCCGAACAGGCTCAGGAACCAGTTGATGATACCATAGTTATTTCCAAACATGGTCTGGAAGATAATAGAGATCGCAACAGAACTTGTTACCATAGGCATAAAGTAAATAGTTTTAAAGATATTCTCACCTTTTACCAGCTTCGAATTCAGAATATATGCCAGAGCAAGACCGCCCAGCAGAATCGGAATATGTGCAATAATACCGATCAGCAGCGTGTTGGATAATGCTTTCCAAAACAGTGGATCTTTAAATAGATTGATATAGTTGGTTACTCCGTTAAAATGCATCGGTCCGATGCCGTCCCACCGGAAGAGGCTCAGTGCAAATCCGGCTACGATCGGGAACAAACCGAAGATTGCGAATAAGATATAAAATGGTGCGATGTATGCGTATGCCACTTTATTTTGTTTTAACGTATAAACAAATCCGGTTTTCTTTTTTGTTTTCAAAAGTGGTCCTCCTTCCGTCCATCAGTACTCTTTATTCAAAATCGGCCGCCGACCGGACGATTCCGATGCAGCGGCCGATTTTAATTTTTAAATTATTACTGATTTACTTCTTATTTGTCCCAAACGCCTGCGTCTTTCAGTACCTGAATCTGCTGCTCTTTTACTTCTGCAGTTGCTGCTTCGATATCAGATTTTACCTTTTCACGGATACCTTCTGCATCCAGGCCCTGCTCCAGTCCGGAGTTTACAGATGTATAGATACATCCATCTGCTGCAGAATCCATCATGGTTGTATTTACAGGCTGCAGTTCTTTTGCCAGTTCAGCCCACAGTTTTTTCGGCTGCTGTCCGCTGAAGTAATCATCTGTTGCATCATAGATAGAAGCATCTTCGTATGCAGGTGTGTAAGCCGGGAAGTAATCTACTGCCTGGAAGATGTCGTTCTGACCTTCTTTAGTTGCCAGCATGTATTTTACGAATGCCCAGGCTGCTGCTTTGTTTTTGCTCTGCTCCGGGATTACCAGGAAAGATCCGCCCCAGTTGGAAGCTTTTACACCGCCAGGCATCTTAGCAACGCCCCATTTTCCAGAAGCATCCGGTGCATAATCGGTTTTCAGGAATCCACCGAACCATCCGCCGGAGATAACAGATGCAACACTTCCGTCAGCGTAAGCTGCTTTTGCTTCGGTACTCCACATATCAACATTCATATCCAGACCTTCTTCACGCATCTTGATAACTGCGTTCAGACAATCCAGATCGCCGTCTCTTTCAATCTGCAGATTCAGATCTTCATCATAAAAATCTCTGTTGCAGAACAGTTCGTAGTACAGATAAGCTGCATCCGGCAGCAGCCAGCGTTTTCCAGGAATATTTACTTTTCTTGCTACTTCCAGTACACCGTCCCATGTGCTCATCAGTTCAGCAACTTCATCTGGATCGGTCGGAAGTCCGCATTCTTCAAAGATATCAGTACGATAGAAGTAAGTCGTTGGTCCTACATCCCAAGGAATCAGACGCATTGCTTTTCCATCTGCGGACTGGCACTGATCCCATTTGAATGCTACGAAATCATCTTTCAGCTCGCCTGCATTATATGGCTCATCCAACAGGTTTGTTAAGGCTGAGGAATCACGGTACTCAGCAACATGAGCACCCTCTACCATGGCAACATCTGGAGCGCCGTCTCCTGCTGACAGAGATGTCTGCAGTGCCTGATGATGTGCTGTTGTATCGGTAAACTGCCATTCTACTTCGATATTCGGATAAACTTTGTTAAATCCCTCCATAGCTGCTTTGAAACCATCATCACCGGATGGCCAGCCGCCTACGGTAATGGTACCGGAGATGCTTTTCGGATCGGAGAAATCAACATCTTTCGCATCACTGCTGCTGTCTCCGCCGCCGCATGCTGCAAGTCCGACTGTCATGGTTGCCGCCATGGCACAAGCTAAACCTTTCTTCATCATACTGCTTTTTTTCATACTCTACCTCCTGTGATTTCAACCTTAAGTGTGTAGATCTTTAACGCTTTCTCCTGTCTGCAGTTTCGATTTCAGATGTACGATATACCGCTTGTTTTTCTTCTCGATGATATCGATCAGAACATTCGCACATTCCCGGCCCTGCTTCCTGGGAAACATGTTAACCGTGGTAAGAGACGGGGAAAGATATTTTCTGGTTCCGGTTCCGTCAATTCCCATTACAGAAATCTGTTCCGGTACATTGACTCCCATCTCCTGAAATCCTTTTATCATTCCTATCGCGAATTCATCGTTGAAACAGATAATTGCTGTCGCATCCAGCTTTCTTTCCAGGAAGATCTGTGATGCAAGTTTTCCTTTTCCGAAGAAATCTTCTTCTGTATGGATACTTTGTTCCGGTAAATCTTCGGAAAACTTAAGAATTCTGGGATCATCTTTCATTTCATTCTGATTCATAGCCAGCAGATATTTTTCCCATCCGGTGTTTCCAGTAATCTTTTTGATATAATTCTTCCAGGCCATAAATCTGGAATTGTAATTATTTCTGTCATAGGGAAATCCATATGCAATCACTTTATGTCCCATTCTGTTCAGATACTCAAACGCGAGATCCATCGCCCGGTACATATCTGCTTCTACCAGCGGTACTGATTTTGGAAGATCCACAACGTTACAGTAAGAAGCACTTACAACGGGAAGATAATAGTTTTTACCCCCCCCCGCATTCATATAGTAACTTGTCAGATCTTCATTCGGCATGATGATTCCGTCAACCATCGTATCTCTGATCCGGTCAAACTCCATCATTCCGCTTATGGTTACCAGATATCCTCTTTCATTTGCTGCTTCACACATGCCCCGGTACATATCGACGTAGTACTCGTTGCTTAAATCTTTACAATAATACAAAAGCTGTTTCGTTCTGCGCTCCTGAAGGCTCATCGCCACAGGCTGCGGAATATAGTTCAGCTTTTCTGCTGTTTCTATGATTTTTCTTCGCTTGCTCTCCTCCACATATCCACTGTTGTTTAATGCTCTTGATACCACGGATACAGAAACACCACATAATTCTGCAATATCTTTTCTAGTCACTGGTTTCTTTTCCATACCACTTTTCAACTCCTTTTTTGTGCACTATAGATAACAAGAGTTGGTTTTTACATCCGTACTAGTACTTTTGATGTATTTATTTTACTTTTTCTCAAGCTTGTTGTCTATACTGCTATATATGGTCGCGCGTCCACATGGCTGTTTGCCGTGTTTTCGCCTGTTTCTTGCGTATTTCCGCCTGTTTCTTGTGTATTTTCGCCTGTTTCTTGTGCATTTTGCTTTAAGGCAGAGTCGGATTTTATACATTTTAACAACAAACTCTTATTTTGTAAAACCATACAAGTTGGCGAAAAATGGACATAAAAAATCCGCCGCCGGGAATTTTTACACGCCCGGACGGCGGATCGTTTTATTTTTTGTTTGTTTCAGAGGTTATCCCTCAATCGAGATCATCTTTTTCTGCTCAACTGCCGGTTTTGCTTCTTTCTTCGGCACAAACAGTTTCAGCAGGCCGTGTTTGAATTCAGCTTTGATATCCTCTTCTGTGATATCCTCGCCTACATAGAAGCTTCTGCTGCATGCGCCTGCATAACGCTCTCTGCGGATGTAGTGGCCGTTCTCTTTTTCTTTCTCGTCTTTGTCAAGACCTTTCTCTGCACTGATGGTCAGATAACCATTTTCCAGTGTGGCCTGAACTTCATCTTTTGTGAAGCCCGGAAGGTCAACCACTACCTCGTAGCCATTATTCAGCTCGCGAATATCTGTTTTCATCACATGGCTGGCTTTGCGGCCATACAGTTTCTTTTCTGTATTCTTCATCTCTTTGTCATAATCATAGAACGGAAAATCGTTGAAAAAGTCATCAAATAAATTTTCTCCAAAAATACTAGGCATTAACATAAGTCATCGCTCCTTCTTATTCTTCTCATGGAACCTGATCCATGCTTTTTCTCCGGTTTTTCTTTTCACCGGATCTTTTTGTTTACCTGTTTCTTTGGAACGGAAAGGCTTCCGGGTACCGGAGGTTTTCTTCTTTTCCTCTCTTTGTATCCCTCTTCCTTTGTTCTAGCTGTAATATAACACTTATTATTAGCACTGTCAATAGGTGAGTGCTAATTATTTTGTGAAAAAATTGTGAAGCCTTGATTTTACGGGCTTCACAGGGATTTTTCACTTGCTTTCGCACTCGATTTTCTTGATTTGACCACATTTTTACGACAAATTCTTGGAAAAATATATTCGTCTGATTTTCTTACCACATTTTACGACAACGACTTATGGTTTATACCACAGCAGGTACAGTTTCTGGCAGGTTCATTTTAGACATCTCGTTCTCCACATGAGACTTCTCTGCAATATGATTGTAGACATTCATTGTGATCTGTGCATCTGAATGTTCTTCGCTCCGCTACGGTCGGTGCTAAACGGATGTCCACATTACTCTGTTTTGTTGTATACTATTCTGCTGTAATATTTATTCTACGATCTTACAGTTATCGTTCTTATGTAATACAAGCTCATACTGTGAGATTTGTGTCATTTTCGACTTATTATCCAGATACTTCACAGACACACTGACCTTGAGGTTATCTCCATCTTTGGTAAAGACAGGGTTTACCAGTTCTGAAAATACATAGTCGCCAGAAACAGGAGCAAGCACTCCGTCTTTGACATAATAGGCAAGTTCCTTTTCCGCAGCTGTCGGGTACAGATTAAAGAATGTTTCCAAGAAAACGGTAGCGTCCTTGACTGTATCAGAGCTGACACGGACATCGGTTTCCTGTGCTTTCGGCTCATGCTTTGATTTCTGTACTGCTGGAGCAAGTGTCGGATTCTGGGTAATGGCCATTGCACCGTCCTTATCCACATGAACGGTCACGCTGGCTGTCATTGGCATTAAGACTGAACATACTCATTAGTTCTCCGAGCTTCATATAGATTCCGACAAAACACATTATTCCCAGTCAGCTCAATCACCTTTGCATTTTCCAAAACCACTTCATCCAGTTTATCCTCAAATTCCTTATCTTCATCATACCAAAAAATGATACGACGCTGATAAAACTCAGGAAGAGGTGCAGCAAACCTGCGATTTAAATCTTGTATTATTTTATCTGTATCCATGCTGTCCTCCTACCTTATAATTTTCCAATTTGCTTTTCGTTTTGTTCCGCCCTGTACCAATCTACCTTTTTCCTGTAAAGAAGCGAACATTCGAGAAACCGTTCTTTTCGATATACCCATTTTTTCTGCATAGTAAGCCTGTGTTGCAGACGGATTCTTCTCTATAATCTGCAACAATTTTTCTATCTGCGTCTGTTCCTTATTAAGCGACACTTCAGCGCCATTAGTGCCATCATTAGCGCCATTTTTAGTGTCATTGGCGTTAATTATGGCGTTATTGGTATCAACCTGACCTCGATAAATATTGATACGCAAATCAACTTCGCCACCAATAAACTCCGGCTCCTGCAGACCGGCAGGTTCTCCTTGAACTCCACATTCTTCGATTCTCCTAAAAGAATTTCTTCTATGCTTCTTCTAACTCTTTTTCATGTGCAACCATACTTCTCATACTGATCATCAGTGTCGAGAGGTTATGTAACAATGCAGAAACTGTCGGCTGCAAAATACCGGTAATGCCAAGCAAGATCAATGCTGAATTGATTCCTACGATCTGTACATAATTTTTATGGATCTGTCTTTCCATGTTTTTACTGATATTCATAAGCTGTGCAAGTTCATACAGATTGTCTGCTTCTACCGTGATATCTGCTACTTCTCTGGCAATCTGTGCACCGTCACTGATTGCAATCCCGACATCTGCAGCGGAAAGTGCCGGTGAATCGTTGACACCATCTCCAACCATGATCACTGTTCTGCCTGCTTCATGTTCCCTGTCTACAAAAGATGCCTTATCTTCCGGCAATACTTCGGAATAGTACTCATCTACGCCTAATTTCTTTGCAACGACTGCCGCTGTCCGTTCGCTGTCTCCGGTCATCATAACGATCTTAGAAAGTCCGTTTTTTCTTAAAAGCCGGATAACTTCCGGTGCTTCATCACGGATCGGATCTGCAATACAGATGACTGCCGCTAAGACACCATCTACTGCAAGGTAAAGATAAGAATACTCACCAGTCAGTTTTTCAAAAGTATCTAACATATTTTCCGGAACCTTACACTGTTCATCTTCAAATACAAAATGATAACTTCCGATAATGACTTTTCTGCCTTCCATCTGTGTTGAAATACCATGTGCGACAATATACTCCACCTTAGAATGATTTTCTTCATGGATCAGATTACGCTCTTTTGCTGCATTTACAACCGCTTTTGCCATGGAATGTGGGAAATGTTCTTCTAAGCAGGCTGCCATCCGCAGTAATTCATCGGTACTCTCACCGGAAAATGAAATGATCTTTTCCACAACAGGATGTGCTTTTGTCAACGTTCCTGTCTTATCAAAGATAATCGTATCTGCCTGCTCTACCTTTTCTAAGAATTTTCCACCTTTTACGGTGATCCTTCGCTTACTTGCCTCTTTGATCGCTGTTAATACGGTGATCGGCATTGCAAGTTTTAATGCACATGAAAAATCTACCATCAATACAGAGAGTGCTTTTGTCGTATTTCGAGTCAGAAGATAGACAAGTCCTGTTCCACATAATGTATAAGGCACCAATCTGTCTGCTAAATGTTCTGCCTTGCTTTCCACAGATGATTTTAATTTTTCTGTTTCTTCGATCATCGTGACAATTTTTTCATACTTTGTCGTACCGGAAGTTTCTTTGACCTGTATCGTCAGTTCGCCTTCCTCTAATACGGTTCCTGCATAGACATATCCATCGGCTTTCTTTTCAACCGGTAAAGACTCTCCTGTTAAAGATGACTGATTGACCATGCCTTCACCATCGGTAACGATTCCATCAAATGGGATCACATTGCCCATATGTACGACGATCTGATCTCCGGCAATGATTTTTGAAGCATCTGTCAAAACTTCTTTTCCATCAGCGACCATCCATACTTTGCTGATATTTAATGACATACTCCTTGCAAGATCGTCAACCGACTTTTTATGAGTCCACTCCTCTAAGATCTCACCAACATCTAACAGGAACATAACAGAACCTGCGGTATTGATATTTCCCTGAAATACGGATACTCCGACCGCAACGGCATCAAGCAATGCCACTTCCATCTTCCTATGTCCCAGAGAACGGATTCCTTTATAGATATATTTTGCAGATTTTGCAACTGTGATCACATAACGCAGCGGATATGGGAAAAATAACTTACTTCCAAAACGCATGATCGTTTTCATTGCTAATTTATCTGCATATTCCCGATTTGTTTTTCTTCCTGAAAGTGCTAAAGCTGAATCGTCTACTTCTGCCTTTTCATAGGAAAAAGTCTGTAACATATGGATCAGTTCTGCCCTGTCCCCACAAAAACTGATCACAGCATCCTGTGTCCGCTCATGTACTTTTGCCTCTTTTACCATTTCGCAGTTTTGCAGATAATACTGTAAAATATCTGCCTGTTTATCTGTCATAGCTGTCTGTATGACATGGATTCTTACACGTCCTTTGATCTCATGTAAAATCTGAAATTTCATCGTTTTCACAGCCTTTCTTTGTAAAGTGGAAAAACACCTGCAGATACCTGCAGGTGTCATCTTTTACGCTTTTTTATTCTTCCGTTTCTGTTTCTTCTGTGCTTTCATCTGCAAATTCTGCTTCTTCTGCAGCTGTTTCTTCAGCTTCATTGATCTGTTTTGCTTCTTCGTAGATATCCTCTGCGTTTTCCTGAATATTTGTGACTGTTTTCATTACGCATTCCTTTGCACGAAGCACTGTAGCTGTACATTTTGTATATACTTTTTTTGCATCTTTGCTGGATAATAACTTAATTCCGGCTGTTCCAAATAAAACGCCTGCTGCAAAAATTCCAGTTTTCTTTCCATCGATTTTTTTTAAAATATTTGACATTGAAAATACCTCCATAAATATGTATTTTTTATACTATACTATCACAGATATTTTCTTTCAAGACATTTCTTGTTTTGTTGAAATTTTTTCTCAATTATTTGCATCTGTTGGTATTGCCAT
>OGQO01000511.1_pt1 | contig 40851 bp, 66 predicted proteins | sample 1553241 | NCBI WGS metagenome assembly OGQO01 (sample SAMEA2579933, study PRJEB22360) | human gut metagenome | biome: human gut; feature: human-associated habitat; material: faeces | place: Denmark | collected 2008/2010
CGCTCCTTTAAATAAAAAGTGGCAGGGCAACACCCCCCCACTTAAGCAGTATCAGCGAGGAGTGCTGACCATGTCGATATGCGACAAGCTGCCTTGTTCAGTATTTGGTTAGCATCCACAGCCTGTGCCGCAGTTACCGTACTGGTAAGGTGCCGGAACTGGGAATGCCGGAACAGGTCTCGGATTGTAGTAAGCAAACTGGCCTGTCATGTAAGCCTTAAGGGTATCGTTCTGTACCGCCTGACTTGCTGCAAGCTGTGCTGCAAAAAGCTGCTGGCTCTGCTCTGCAATCTTCGCATCCTTCGCTTCGATTCTCTGTGCTGTCATAGCATCGAGAATGGCTCTTGCGTTAGCGTTCTGATTGTCGATGATATCTCTCGCGGCTGTATTGACACTCTGTCGTGTCTCGCAAGACTGCTGTGCAAGGTTGTAGTTAACGCCCTGAATAGCTTCTCTTGTCTCACAGCAGCAATTAGCCTGCTGCATCTGCATAGCATTAAGCTGCTGCATCAGTCCGGCCTGCTGGTTGGCTCTTGAAATCTCCGCAGACATGAAGCCGTTGCTCAAATTCTGCTGCACACCGTTCACAAGCTGAGCCTGTGAATAGAATCCGTCACACAAGCCATTATTGACGTTGTCAATTTTTCTTTCAATGTTCGCGAAGTCGGATGTCAGGACGTATCCGTCTACTACTCCCGCACCGCCACCGTTTCTGTTGCCTCCGAAGCCGTTGCCGCCCCATCCGCAAAAAACGAAAAGGAAAAGGATAATAATCCACCACGCGCCACCGTCGCCCCATGTGCCGCCGTTGCTGTTTCCTGTCACCGCTGCGAAATCCGCAGGAGTCATTTCACTTGTCGTTAAACTCATTTTATAATCTCCTTTGCTTTATTTTTTAAACCATTGGCCTATGATTTTTTAATTATTTCTGTCCCATTCCTCCCATGAGGGACTGGAACTGTTTCGCCATCGCTTGAAGCTGATCAAGCTGCTGCTGATTCATCTGACCACTCTGCAAAAGGTTCATAACCGCCTGCTTCGGGTCTCCTGTGAACGAATTTTTGAATTGATTGAACTGCTGTATCATCTGCATTGGATTATTCGGAATCTGCTGCATCATTTGTCATCGCTCCTCTCTTTTCAAGAACGCCTACACGCTCTTCTAATGACTTAAGCTGTTTCTCTATAACATTATCCGCATCCGTCCGTTTAGACTCTGGATTCGGAGTCTGTGCACCTTTTCGGGTGTATTCGAACACTTCCATATACGGCTTTCCTGTCTGATCGGCTCTCTTTTCGTAGAATACCGGGGCAGTGCTGTCCCACAATCGAACAAATCCGTTCGGTGCTACTAGATAAGCCTGCGCTGCTCCCTCTCCCTGTACCCAGATTCGTTCGTCTGGATTGGTCGGCTGCTGCTGAACTGGTTGATTCATCTGGTTGAATGCATTCTGCATCCTGAGCTGACTCAGCTGATCTGGAACAGGTGGGTTATAACCCACACCAAACTGCGGATACTGCTGATAGTTGTTCATGTTTCCGTAAGGGTAATTCATGCGCTCTCCTCCTTTTTATGCCAGTAATATAGCGGGATTTCTTGCCCAGAATCCCATGTGTCATACCAATCGCCGTCGACTAGTGCCACCACATGGCCAGACAGGGCTAATATGTAGATGCCTTTCTGATGCTCTCTGGCGAAATCTGAGACGGTGTATATCTTACCGTGTACGTCAGGAACCATCTTTCTTGAAAATCCTATATCTAACAGATATGCGCCCCATACACTGTTGGCTGACGGCATATCGGACATTAACAGACCGTACAGGCACAGCTGCACATAAGTATATTGCCAAGTCTGATCTGTCGCCTTACTGATTGCCCGGACTGTACAGTCGCCGACTCTCGCTGCTATCGGATTGGGGTTGTATCGCTTATACATCGGCATCCCCCTTTCTAATCTATATTTAAACAAAAAAATATAGCGTATCCCACGAATCAGATACGCTATATTTACGCACATTATTTATTTTTTAGTTCTTTAGCATAGGCTACAACCCACGGGATTGACAGGAGCTTGTCCGCAGCACTGTACCAAATTTTTTGAACATTCCGTACTGAAATATCCATCACTTCCGCCGCCTTTTCCTGTGTATAACATTCGTCCAGAAGAAGGCTGACAGCCTCTTTCTCTCTTCTGTTCAGCCGTGCCCGGATCATCGCAAATTCGATGATCTGACTGTCTCCGCAATCCCAAAAGTATTTTATTAAGCCTCTATCCATGCTTTTTAAATGCACAATATAAAAGACACACGATGTTAAAAACGGCTGAAAGAGTAAGGGCCTTTTTTAACTGAATATTGCGCTTCTCTGAATGAATAGCGGAAGATAATGCATCTTCTAGCAGCATTTCCTTTGCTTTTTTCATATTCCTTGTTTACTTTCTGACAGTCTTAGCTTTTCTCAAACAGGATGGTCCGAATTTCAGATCAGTTGTCTCTCCCTCTGCAATCTGGAACGCCTTAATGGCTGCTACAGTCCTTCCAAGGCATTTTCCATCTACTCTGTCCTTGTATGTGCCGTACCATTTAAAAAACAGCTGCACCTTCTTAACTTCTGTACCGGTGTCACCTTCGCCGATATAGCCCTTTGGTGGAAGAGTCGGGAACTCGCCTGTATAAGCCTTTTTGCCTGATTTCTTCTGTACAATCCAGATGACGTTGGTATCATATCTGAGCTTTTCAGGGCTGAAATATCCGGTGTTGTTTCTTGCCCCGGAATCACGCACATAGAGCTTCCCGTCCTTGTAGTCTGTGATGGCTAAGTAATGACCGCCGGATGTCCAAAAGTTATCCTTTGCCCCGTTCACCTTTCCGACCGTCAGGAACACGGCCCACCAGTCGCCTTTTAATGACTTCATCTTAGCCATTGCGTTTTTCCAAATTGTGCCACCGGAATGCTCCGGCTTGTAATATCCAACGACATCGAAGCCGTAACTTCTGAAAGCAGCAGTTACACCGGCACGGGTTGTGCCGGATGAAAAGAAATCGCCGTTTGCGTAGAGCCACTCGGCAACCTTTTTTGGGGTAATGTCCTTGACCAGATTAGCAACGATGGATGCAATACTGCAAGGGCCACAGCCGGATGCTGCCATCGAAATTCCATGCAGTGTTCCCCATTCTTTCTGTCTAAACGTCTTACTCATATCAGTCTATCTCCTCTCTATTCTGCTTCTACTTCCGGAATGCCTGCAACACTTGTCAGGATGCTCACCACTCCGGCCATCACAGCGCCAGAGAGGATCATCTTCCAATCCACAGCAGTGATGAACGCGTTAGTCCCGATCAGTGCCACGGCTGTCTGGGCCATGGTCTTGACAGCTCTCACACCTGCCGCTTTGAACCACTTAACTGTATTTACATCCGCTTTAAATACGCAATTTCTAAACATTCTATACACGATCCTTTTCTTCTAAATCCGCTATTCGGTGATTTGCTACACGGACTTTTTCGTCCATTGTAGCCATCTGCTTCTCTAATGCATATGTACGTTCGATGATGCTGTTATGTTTGTCAACTCGCTTGGTGAGCTCGTCAATCTTATAACTTATCATCGTCGTTGTCTCGTCATGCTGTGCTTTTGTACGATACTGTTGAAATGCATTGTTAATCATGCACACAATAATAGCTACAACTCCGGTTATCATTGCTTCGGTCATATCTGTGTACCTCGATTTTGAGTATTTGCCTTGACCCCGGCAAGGGAGATAAACTGGATCACCTCCTGAGAAAGCTAGCCCACCTGTTTCTTAGTGATTTGGGAATATATTTTTCCCATACGAAATAATACTCGTTGACCTGTTCGGATTCCGTCTCTGTCTCAATTACCGTTTGCGTTTCGGTCTCGGATTCCGTCTCTGTCTCGCTTTTGAAATATGAATCCGGAATCACTACATTCTCAACAGCCTTCTTCCCGGCTTCGTAGGCAGCGTCATAAGCTGACTGCATGTCCGGCATCTTTGGAGGACTCAGCGGCGGCGTACAAGCGAGTGCCGGCAGTGCCATTGCCACCACAAGAGCGGCTGATAAAATCAGTAGAATTAATTTTTTTCTCATCAAAAGACCTTCTTTCTTTTTGATTTTTTAATATTATCTAGTTAACTAAAAACCTCAAATTGTTGGTCAAACCAATCGAGATCTACCGGAGAAGCATATCCAATCCAATGCTCTGATCCATCGTAAAACGCATATACGCAAAAATCATTGTCGATTTCTATATATCCGCCATATTTTTTACAGTATTCCATTGTCTGCGAAATATATTGATTCTGCTCATATCTTTCCATATCAAACGGAATGCGTTTAGGTTTCATCATTTACTTCCTTTCTGGCATATTTTATCGGTAATGGTATCAAAGATTGCTTCCTTTACTTAACTAAAATGAATTTTATATGTCTCATCTTTTTTATGCTGCTACTAACAAATATCGATTTGCTTTGATTTATCATCAAGTTCTACTCCATTTGTCCCACAACAATACGATTCAATCATAACTCTATAATCTCCTCTTCCTGATTCGATTATTTTTTCAAGAACAGCATGTAGCTGAGAAACCGTCATATTCTCCTCAAAGCAAGCCACATTATACATAAAATCCTCTTTAAAACCAAACATTTTATTCCCTCTTTTTACAATTTTATTTTCATATGCTATAATTCGCACTACTGAATCTTTTTAAGTAATGCTGTTTTTTCTTGCTTCGCTATAGAGAGCTTCAGTTAATTATCTATTCACGACAATATTATTGATAAATTGATTCTGTGGAGCAGTTCCAATTATTCTGCATTTATTTTCTGTATCAGCTGTAAGATTGCCAATAAAATTGTTCATGTAAGTATTGCTGTATCGCCAATATGAATTATCCTCATCAGTATTATTTTCATAAATCGCATACTTATCTGTAAATTTTTCAGTATTGCTATCACTGTAAAACCTGTTATTCATAATTGTTCCAAAAACACTTCCAGCGTCAAAACAAATAGCTGATTTTCTGCAATCATCTGTTTGGTCTTTATGTCCCCACTTCGTGAATGAATTTCCCTCAATGTAGACAAAATCTGTCCTAGACATAACTCTGATACAATTTGCATAAATTTTATCAAAAAAATAGTTTTCAATTATTCTTGCACATCCTAAAAGAACAACTGAAGAAATTGGCTTTACATCATCAGATTCCAATCCGCTCTCATTCCCATATACTTTGAAAATGTCATAACACATACCACTTCTTCGGAATGTGTTATTATAAATTTTACCGTCGTTTACGCAAATATCAGCGCAATTGATATTATATGTTTTATTATCCCATGAGACATTTTCCATGCCAATATTTTCGCAGAATAAGCAATCGTGTACTTCTGCATCTGAACGATATAGGCAAATTCCAACCTTATTTCTTTGAACTGATAAATTATGAATATAAAGAACATCCGTTGGTGTATCTGCACCAATAGCTACGGCACAATTTGTAAATCCGCAATTATATATCCTATCAGTATCAGCATATCCAGTGAATCGGATTCCGTAGCTTGTATTATCAGTTTTGTTTCGACCATATCCGAAAAATGACAAGTCGTGTATCGTTGTACCTTTTGCCCCTCCGATATGTAACAAATCCGTATTACCAACAGCTTGTAAAATAGTTCCACCTCTGTCTGGCGAATTTAATGTATCTTCTCGCAAATCAAGTAGAGCTCCTTCACCGCACAATTCTATTAGAGTATTACCCGTTTCAATCGGTTGGGATATGAAAAACTTTCCTTTCGTTAGAAATACTTTACCACCTGTAGACGCTAACGAATTTATTGCATTTTGAATTTCGATACTATCGTCTGACCCATCACAAATAAATTGGCAAACTGATTTAATGGCAGATGGGGCTTCACTTGATGCGACTGCTATAAAAGGAAGTCCAGTTGAAATATTTACCATGCTTGATTGAATAGCTTGATATACCGCATTTGATGTCACAGGGTTCATGTCTTTATTTTTAACGATATCTACCACACTTGGTACAACAGGAATTTTCCCATTTATGTATTGTTCCGTGATAGGAATCAGCTTTTCAAATTTCGATGTGTAGATATTGGAATTATAATCATTAATTCTTAATGTTTTTCCTGCGGGAACAAATGCAATAATATTCTCATGAAATATCTCCGTGCCATTAACATAATTGTTAGATGTTACGATACAAAAATCATCTACATATGCTGTCGCACTCTGATTTTGTGTAAACGAGAATTTAAAAACCGTATCATTTTCTGGTGTTATCTCTTTTAATTTCGTACTTGCGCTATAGATAAGTTCTTCACGAGTAGGTGAAAAATATTTATTGTCAGTTTCGCTGAGTTGTGACGACGCATCTATAAAAATTTTCCCCACGTCATTATTGCTTGTATCTTCCCTGCTGTATTTTAAAACATAGGTTTTCGTGTTATAACTTGCTGAATAAAAATCAATATATGAAGCGTTATCAATTACATTAACGTCCATTTCAAATTCTTTATTTTCTGGGACGTGGATTTGCCGAATGATACCAAATTCAGAATCGAGAAAACTCACACCATAAATATTGTCGCTATATCCGTGATATAGATACTTATCGCCTTTTTTACATGGAACACGCATCAAACGTGCTTGCCATTCTTTTTTCCCACTTACAAATCCGTCAGATGCATAATATCCTAAAATTGTTTCAAATTGTACAGGAATTAACCTAGCATTGCGTTTATAAACAATATCTTCCTTTAGTGAACCAACCTGTCCAGTTAACGCAGTGTAATCTTCCGGAATCGTAGCAAGCGTATCAGTCCCTTTTTTTGCGATTTCAGCAGTAGCCGAATCCTTTGCCGAAGCAATAGCATCCGTCGCAGATGTCTGCGCCTCCGTGATCGCTCCCGTTGCAACGTCTTTTGCTTCAGATATAGCCGCAGTAGCTGATTCTTTTTCCGTATTTGCATGCTCTGTGATAGCTGCTTTAGCCTCTGCTGTCTTATCTGCGACATTCTGTCCGAATTCAGACGCAGTTGTATCAACAGAATTCTTTTTTTCTTCAACAGATGCCTTCATCTGTTCGACTGCCTTTTTGTCCTCTGTGACCTTCTCAGCTGTTTTTCCGAAATCGGCGAACATCTGTCCAAATTCGTCTCTTGTTCCGGTGTATCCCTTGCTCACGGCCTCAGCATAGGCCGTTGCGATGCCTAAATCTGTTCTAATCATGAAATATAACCTCCAAACGTCCGCTATCTGTTAATTCGAAGTCCAATTCGTCTTTGATGTTTTCCGTACGGTCAAGAATCAAATGACCCGAATCGTCAATGCTCAAGTGGCAGAATCCGTTTTTTGTAGCTACCTGCTTCGCTGCTTCCGAATAGAATTTTGCATTGTTATCGACCGTCTCAGGAATGTCGCTGTCACCGATCGCCCAGGCCTTCGCTTCTTTCTTCGCTGTTTCAGTTAATTTAAAATTCTTGTCAACAGCTTCTTTGTTCTGTTTCACTTCCGCTGCCGATGCTGCAGCATTTTTTTCGGAAGAGGCAGCGGAATTTGCCGATGCTTCCGCAGCGTCTCTGGCCGTTTCTGCTTTTGATGCGGCAACAACCGCTTTCCCGACTTCAATTTCAACCGCACTGGCATTATTGCCTTTAAAAGGTTCCCCGGTTGTGGTCTGATACGGAAGGACTACAAGCTTTGCACTAGTAGTTGTGATTCTCTCTTCAAGCTCTCCTGTAGACTCGTTATAAGCTGCCCCATGCATCCACACGTCCCATGTTCCGGCACTCAGGTCAATTCCTCTGCCCTGTGTGATGCCGTCATCCACAAGGGTTACATCCGCCTGATTCTCGCCATTCTTGAAATGCACCGTTTTAGTCAGACCAAGCCAGTCGAGTGAAAAGACGAATCTGGCTGATATATAGTTTTTGCTGTCGCTTACCGTCGTATTTTTCGCAAGCTGAAGAACCTGTCCGGTCACTTTTCCACGTATCATTCCACATCCTCCTATTATTAGTTTGTTCCATTATCCCACGCTATGCTAACAATTACTCCGTATATCGTTCCTTTATTGGCAACAGCACCAGTAACAGCACCAGTCGCTGATTTGCCAAAAAACCATATTTTTTGTCCAGCAGTTAATGTAGCTTCTATCCATTGCGCAATTTCAGTATCTGTTGCGTTTGAGTATGGCAGATACACAAATGTCGCACCAGCAGTTCCTTCGCTATTTCGAACTCCTGTTATATTTGCACTAGAAACTTTATTTGAATTGGTACTCAATTCTACCATAGGTTTATTTCCAGATGTACCAGAAGCCACGCCAATAAAAGTGAATCTATAGGTACCGTCTTTAGGAACGACAAATCTCCCAATATTCAGCACTTGTTCACTTGTGCTTGAACTACTCGTTGTTAGCTTTTTATACTTCCCCCAAATCGGTGTATCACCAGCTTCGATTATATCAGGGAGTCCGGCTCCGGAACTGCCACCGGATTCAACATGCTCACCCGTGATTGGATTTCCGTGACAATCGTGTGCTGTATATCCCTGCTTCAAGGACGATGCATTAACCGTGTCATCCGTCAGGTCAATCAGCACCTCAGAGCCGTATATAACCTTATTTACTGCCATTTTTACCCTCCTATCCGATCGTTACGGTCGTCCCGTTTGCGTTTTCGTCTCTCGATATTGGGATAGCATTAACCGTCACCTTCGAAAGGGCATTATAGCCAGAATCGGGCTCGACAACCTGTTCGTTCGCTGCCGGTGTCACACTCTTCTGCTGTGCTACAACATTACCGCCGATTGACTTGATGAGGTCTACGAGCTGCTGATATGTGACCGTCCTTGTGCCGTCTGATGTGTCGACGATAAATACTTCAGAGCCGTTGAACTCCTGTATCTTTTCGTAAGCACTGATTTTTGACATGACTTTCCTCCTTACTGGTCAATGCGACCGATTGAACACCACTCGATCGTTGCCGTTGTGGCACTCGTTGCGTTGAAATACAATGTAAAGCTTTTTGCGGTTACCCCTCCAACCGAAACGCCGTACTTGAGTGGATCGCTTGCATGGATCGTGACAAAAACATTCGGAATGGACTTGTATGCATTCGGGAATGTGATTTCTTTTTTTACCGCAGTATTCGCTTTCTCTACAGTCATCGACTGCGAACCTCGCTGAATGATAGGTACATTATAACTATTATCCTTATAATTGAACTGCATTTTGCCGTTTGAATAAATTCTAAGCGAAGATTTTTCGCTGCCGTTAGCATCCTGAAGGGAAATCCCGGCACCGATAACTTCAGGATTCCCAGATGAAGAATTGAAAGAACTCACCCAGCTCATCAGTGCCGCTTTTGCATTATCGCTGAAAGCCCTCAATGTTCCTTTGAAATCAAGCTTCTTTTCAAGGTTTGTGGCCCTTGTGTCTAACTTTGTGATATCTTCCGAATTCGCTTTTGCCCGAGAATTCGCTGCCTTTGCAACATCATTTGCAGCACTAACCTCTTTCTGAAGGTTACGCAGATTCTTGATATTCGATATCACTGGCTCGATTTTCTGAATCGTTGAGCCGTATAGGACGATTCTGTAAAGCGGGACCTCTCGAAGCGTTCCGCCTGATCTGATGTCATTCTGAGTCACGGACGGGTCGGACGGAGAAGAGGAGGCTGTGCCCTTAACGATATCAACCGCAAAAGATTCAACGCCGGATGATGCATTTTTTTGATACCGTCCAATAATTAAGTCGTTTCTGTAAAGGCCCTGTGACCCTGTTGATACTGTTAATTTCTCTGTCCCGTCTGTTCGACAGTGCACACCCTGAATGACGATCTCAAGCTTCGGCAATGTCACAACGCCGGAGGTTGTTTCTTTTGCCTCCGGCATATCAAAAGCAAGCACAACGTCAGAGCTACTCAGAAGCCCCGCGTTGAAAGAAGCCCAGTCATCTGCTGTAATGTGTGCACTTCCTGTGTGTCCGGTAACTATTTTTGCCATTATTTATCATCTCCTATTTTGAAAGATACCGATGCTATCCCATTTTTGATTTTTAGAATTTTCTTCGTAACCGGCTCTTGAATCGTGATGCCGGTGACATAATCGCGGCCCGAAATGACGCTGCCAAGCTCTAACTCAATCTGTGAGCCGTCAGGAATCGTCATTGTCTGACTATCCGACTCATTTATTTCGCCAAATTTCTTCGTAGCACTATCAAGCAGCTCTGTTTCGCTTCCTGTTGATTCTGATGAACTGTAATCGTATTTATACACCCTGATATCATCACCGTTTGGAATTTCAGAAACCTGTTCAACCGTTCCATCATCTTTTTGATGCAGATACAGAACCGTTCTTTTTTCGAGCTGTCCGCCACCGAGTGCGATCATATAGTTGTATTTCAGAATTTTTTTGTCGATGCTGAAATTAAGATCATAGTCCTGCGATATCTCATCATCAACCTCATTCAGTTTCGCTGACAGTTCAACGAAAAATTGGGCTTCTTCGTTGACCACGCTGATGTCTAGTCGATAGCCATTAGTTTTAATCAGAGATTCCATTGCGTCGAGAATGTAATCATACCTGTTTATTTTGAAGGAAGTTACTGAAACGCCTGTGAGCGTGTCTGATACCATAAATATGCCGGTATATTGACCACCCAATAAAGTCTTAAGGCATTCCGTTAAATCTCCTGAAACATACAAATAAGCTTCTCCGGTCGGTGGCTCAACAACCTTGTCCTTGAGCATTCCCCGGAACGTCTCGCCGTATATTTTCACAGTTCCATCGGATGTATCTGACTTAATTCCTTCTATCCGTCCGCCGTATTCTGTTCCGTCGCAGTAGATATAGCGCCCTTTTTCGTAGATTTCCGAATCATACAGCGACACAGGTATTCCGATCTCAAAATCATTTTCACTGCCGATTTCAAAATCAAACGAGCACTTATCAGAGAGATACTTCATGTCGTATCTATCCTTATCGGTCATGTAAAAATCCATGATGTACCCCCTTACAATTCAATTCGATTGTTATTAGAATCAAGAATCGGATCTCCGCTTGAATCGAGCAAGTAAACGCTCATATCTTCTGTTTCACTGCCACCGGGTGCCGGTGTAGATGCATCACTGCTTCCGATATTGCCAGTCAAAGATTCCCAATCGGGTTCACTTCGCTTGTGATATAAGAGTACGTCAAATCCAAAATCTCCGGACCATATAAGTTCGTTTTGACCAGGCTGAATCTCTTCAAAGACACTTTCCTTCTTATACCTGTAACGCATCACGGATGTCTCAGCACGGTCTTGCAGAACCTTAGTGATCGTCTTGTTCATAGAGTCAATAACGATGTTTTCACCGGAGTTAAGACCTACATTGACCTGATAAGTATGGCCGCCAATCTTGATCATCACCGGATTAGAGCATGGACCGTACACAGTGATCTTGAATGCAGCAGGAAAGATTTGAGAATTTGAAACGGTATTCTGTCCAACATTCACCGACCGCAAGTCGACCGGAAGGTCGAACGGAAAATCAACGCCGCCGCTTGCGGATGTGTTCAAAGCTCCGTAAGAATATAGCTCTTCTTTTATCCAGAACGGTTCATCTGTGATCACGGTCAGGTCTGCCTTCGTGAAGTCTCTATGCATCAGATAGCTGCTATTTTCGATTGCAGTAATCCAACATTTTAGATACCATTTGCCAATATATATACGCCCTTTTTTGCCTGCTAAAATATCACTTTCGAAAACTTCAAAAAGGCTATTCCGAACAGCTATTCTTTCAGAAAGTGAGTTTTTTATAATAACAATTGGAAGGCTCTTTTTAACGGGTTCCTTATAGAATCCACCTATGATATTGTTATCATCCGAATACGACCAGTCATAATCTCGTAGGTCATTATAGTTAGCATACAGGCCGCCTTCACCGAAGACGACCCGTTTACCGTTGTTATTTTCGTAAAAAAATTTATCAAGCATATTTTTTCACCAGTCTTGCAAGCTCTCGCTCGTCAAATTTTATATTCATCGACCTGAGAGCGTTCACAATCTTGTCATAGAGGCCGTTATTGAGCTTGATCAGCTCCGACAGGATAGCTTCAAGAACGTCATTAGAGCCTTCGGCAGAGGCTTCTCTAATCATGTCCATTAGATGCGCTTCTCCTGCTACAACCTCGTTTCCTGCCTCTCCACCGCCTAACAGATGCCCTCCGGATGCCCCAAAAATGGTTGCATCGCTAAGAATCATTGCGTTATCCATGGCCTTTTTGTACCATTCGATGCTGAAATGCGGCACGCTCGGTGGAGTCAGGCCAAATTTGCCGGTGATCGACAGATGAGGCAGTTTCAAATGTGGAAGGCTCCACGAAAATTTGAATACGCTCTTAATCTTGTCGATTGCACCCTTGACGATATTGAAAGCCTTTGTGAAGGTTGTTTCAAACGGATTTGTAACAGTTGCTACAGTGCTTTTTACAGTCGCTATCGCATTTTTAATAGGAGACGTGATGAAGTTTTTCACACTCGAAAAGATACGACTCACAACGCCTTCTATACCTGCTCCCGTGAATGTCGACTTGATGTTAGATACAGCATTTTTGATGATTCCTTTCGCCTTTGAAGGTAGTGACTTAATGCCGTTGATAACGCCGTCTAAGACGTTCTTACCGAGATTTAGCCAGTTAAACGCTGTCCATACTGAAACGATAGATTCAATAATTTTCGGAATATTCTCGACCAGAGTCGGAATGGCCTGAATAATGCCGTTCACAAGCATTACGATCAGATCAACGCCGGCCATAAGGATTTTCGGAGCATTTTCGTTGATGATTTCCGCAATATTAATAACAATCTGCGGCACATACTCGATAAGAAGCGGCAAGCTATTGATTAATCCCTGCGCCAGATTCTTAATTAATTCCAATCCGGCATCTATGACCGTTCCGGCGTTCTCTCGAATGTACTCCGTGAACTGTTCCAGCATCGGCAACACATTCTCTAAGAATGTCGGGATGCCCTCAACGAGTCCATCGCTGAGCTTTTTAAGCAACTCTACAGCTGTATCTTTGCCTGTCTCAACGAAATCTTTCCCCCCCCCGACTCCCACAAATTTGACAGTGTTTCAATACCGAATTCGATGACATCAGGTGCATTTTCGACAATGGCCGAACCGATAGCCTTCATCATCGACTGTCCGGCACTGAAAAATGCCGGAACGACTTCTGTTACAACGCCGGGAAGCTTCTCTGCAATGACAGGGCCAATGTCCTGCGCTGCCTCTCCAATGCCCTTGAAAATCTGAAGAATTCTCGGTAATACATTGCTTGCTGCTACTTCTACACTCTCGATGAACTGAGATGTCAGATCTGAAAGGTCTTGATTCTGGTCGGCGATTCCGGTCACAAGATTTTCCCATGATGCTTTTGCAGAATTAACAGAACCCTCAATGGTGGTTGCTGCTTCTTTCGCTGTTGTTCCGGTAATGCCCATGTTCGTCTGAACTTCGTGGATGGCATCGACAATCTGATCAAATGTGATGCCGTCTAAGTCTTCGATAGTCTTATTCAGAATGCCGGAATCGTTGATCAGCCTGACCATTTCGGCCTGAGTACCGCCATAACCGAGCTTAAGGTTGTCGAGCATTGTGTAATTTTGTTTCGCAAAGCCCTGATAGGAATTCTGAATATCCTGAATATTTGTGCCCATCTTGTTGGCGTTGTCGCTCATGTCCGTGATGGCTCTGTCGGCTTTTTTTGCTGCTGCTTCAGTATCTCCACCAAGACCCTGAATCAGTGACGCCGAGAAGCTTGTGACAGTTTCCATGTAAGTATTCGCCGACATTCCTGCTGTCTTGAAAGCTCCTGCAGCAGCTTTCATCACTGCGTTTTGCGCAGACATGAGGCTTTTATATTTATCTTTCGCGTTATCGACCGTACTATCTATGCTCTTTGCGTATTCTTCCAGGCTCTGCCCTCCGGCGCCAAACAGAGTCTGGACACCGCCAGCGAGCTGCTCATAGCTCGAATATGCATCGAGCGATTTTTTTGTAATAACAGCAATACCGGCTTGAATCGTTCCATACGCTGCCGCTACCGTCTTTGCAGTCGTGACAGCCGCTTTCCCGAAAGTGGACGCGATGAAACTGCCGGCCGATTTTGCTTTGCTTTTAGAATCGTCTAAGCCTTTGTCGTATTCTCCCGTGTCAAGGCTCAGCTTTGCATATAACTCAAGAAGATTCAAATTTCAACCCCGCCCTTCTCATCAGATCAGCGACAATCTCATCGCCGGAACGAGTGTCTTCTTCTTTTTGTTTCCCTTCTATAATGTCAGCATATCTTTTTATAATCGGCTCTTTTCTGAAGGCGTTGAGACCACACAGGAGGCTGTCTGTCACATATATTCTATACGCCTTTGTTTCAATATCTTGCTGAATACGGGCTACCGTAAAGCCTATAAAACCTTTAACGCTGCGCCCTCTGTATTCTCCGACGCAGAGCCAGATGATTCGCTGATATTCTCTGACTCTGCTGATGTAAAAAGCCCCTGTAAGTCCTCATCATTCGCAAGTGACATTACGTCTTTTACAAGGCCCATGAAGCCTTTTGACTGCTTGTATTCGTCTACAGTCTGCGTGTTAAGAGCTGCCATGATGACGATCAGGTCTTCCTTATGCTTTTTGATAAGGACCGGAAGGCTTGACTTGATCCGGCGCAAGGCCATCTGAATCGCATTTTCACCTTCCTGTGGCTTTTCCTTTGTGAAAAAGTCCCTTGCTGTATCGTCTTCGGCAATGCTCATGATCGGAACAAGGATATCTGCAACGATATCAAGTCCCTGCTCCATTGTGATTTCTGAAAGTTTCTTCATATTATCTCATTCCTTCCTTATTTACCGGCGGATACATACACTTCGTAAGGCACTTTGTCCGGTTCGTCGATGCTGTAATGTCCTGTGTATGTGAATGCCATCTGTCCTTTTGATTTGTCGCTTGTGGTCAGCTGAAAACCGCCTGTAGAGAGGGCGTTAATCAGATGGATTGCCATAAATCCGCCGTTTGTATCGTCGTTTTTGTCAGAATAATCACCGACCCACCAAATATCTCCATAATCTGCCAGCTTCACGTCGTTTCTCGGCGTGATCTTTGTCTCGTCTGCGCTGTCTATGTCTGCTGCTGCCATAAGTTTTTTAACGCTTGCAGTATTAGCTGTAACATATGTTCCGGATAACGTGACTTCATGGCTATCCAGGCGTTTCAATTCCATTGTATTCTTCGGACAGTTGTCGATATCTTCGCCGAAATCAGTAAATGTAAGAGTATCTGTGAATGTGATACCGCCTGTAGTAGCCCCAATAATGTTTCCAGCTGTGCCGCTTGATGGTGTGAATGTATCGTACAGCGCACCCGTATTCATCTGCAATTCTTTGAATGTATTTTCAGGTATTTTTGTAAATTTCATAATCTATCACCCCTTCAAAAATTCAACTGTGATATTAAGCAGACGCCTCTTAATTGATGTATCCCCGTCATCCAGAAGGGCATTACACCACGGTTCACCACGCTTGAGCCATATTGCTCCGCTATCGCAGGCTACTACTTTTCCGCCTCGTCCGATAGCTGCTGCAATCTCATCCGCTTTCTTGTTCGGAATCAGCTCAGAAGTCGTATAGAACCACAGGGATGCAGTTATAGATTGCTCTGCATCTCCGAAGAATCCGTCGTAATAATCGTATGTCATATACGGAAAAACGACATCATCCGGGACAGATGTCGTAGGATATGCCGTTATTCCAAAAGAGTTAAAAAAATTATATAATGCTTCGCCTGTTGTCATTGTGTCAGCTCCCATCTCTCTGCCGTTGACTGTGCGATGTCCAGTGTCGATACAGTCGGAGACATCTTATCCGAAGAATCTGACGTAATTCGGAACGTTTTGCCGTCAGAGAGGCGACGGATCACGTCGTGATAATCCAGATGAACGTTTCTGCTTGTAGTCACTGTGTATACGCTCGTCATGCCGTCATGTTCGGCCTTGCGGGCTTCCATTGTGGTGTTAAGAGTAAGAGCTGCATTGAATTCTGCGCCGTCTGTCCACTCAGAAAGGAAGCCGCCTGCACCGTCTGGTGTACGTTTCTTTTCGACGAAGCAAAAAGGAATCATCATGTTTTCGATCAAGCTCATTAGACCTTCCTCCATTCGTTTAAGCGGCTCGCAAACACATCTTTCCATGTCTGCGGTGAACCATTCTGATTTGTCGCACGTGTATAGCTGTATCCGCCGAATGACTCGCTAGAGTACGGCCCAACATTGTTTCCGCCATACTTCTCTACATACTGTGCGATATCCTCGCAGAGGTTAAGGAAAGCTTTCGGAGGCTTCAGAGGAACTATAGTCCCAGTGAATGTCTCGTCATCCAGTTCAAACGGCGGATACTGGTACACCCCGTCATTCAGCACAGAACCTTCAATTAAGAAATACTGACCTTCAATCAGAAAAGGAAGGTCAATGGTGCCATCCTGAATCGTATAGGTCCCGTCGATATACTCCTCTGTTTGGAAGTAATTCCGGATATGTCTCATTATCTCAGAAATCATCATTAACCCTCCTCTCTCTTAATTCTTAGGCTGCCGCTGTGATTGTGCCTACAACAACGCCGGAAATCATTTCTGCAAACAGTGTCAGACCGCTGACGATAACATCTTCACATGTCATCGTTTTGTAGTCAGAATCCTCATGAATACCGATCAAGCCAAGCTCATCAGCCGTGAAGCTGAATGCATTGCCTAAATCAGCACCGTTGACCGGGATGTAATACAAAACAAGGTTGTCCTTAGCTGTCGCATATACCTTACCCTTCGGAACAGAGCTGTTCATGAAAACAGTGCCCATTCCGAGGAAGTTTTCAATATACGTCATGCCGAACGCTGTCTGTGTAGTGATCGTTGCTGTTGCAAGATAATCGGCAATATCAAGCGGATTGATGAAGTATACTGCTTCGATAGCATTGTCTTCGAACAGTGTCTGCAGCTGCCCCCACGTCTGTGCAAGTGTCGCCTGAAGGCCTACGCCTGTAGATGTTCCTGTTCCTGTTCCTAAGAACGTAAAGAACTTTGTACGAATGTTGTTCTGGATGTCCTTCATCATTCTGTCGGTTGTCAAGGTCACCGCCTGGTCAAAACCGGACCCAATGATAGCCTCCGCTGTTGTAGCCTTTCTCCACTTTTCCAGTGTGATTTCCCCGTAATTAACTACTTTCATTTTGTATTTAGAAAGTGGAATCACTTCACCTTCGGCAACAGTTCCGCTCGCGAGCGTACCAGTTGCTTTGTATGTCTTTAAAACGCTTCCGGACTGTTTAGAGATTTTTCTAGTCACGCCGAGAGCCTCAATGAGCTTCTTAAGATTCTCTGTGAAAAGCTCTGTGAAAGCAATCTCCCTAATCTGAGCATCTGTCAGATCGGTGGTTTTAATTAAATTTGTTTCAGTAGCCATTTTTTAATCTCCTGAATTAACATTATTAGTTGTATAGAGCTGAGGATTCTCGCGGATACGTTTCATCATTTCTGCTGTTGATTTGACGCCCTTCCTTGCCTCTTCTCTGCTTGTATATGATCCTGTTCCTCCGTCGTTTGTCGGAGGATTCTTGACATTTGCGCCCTTTGTATGTGTAGATTCAATAAATCCTGACCAATCTGATTCAATCTTCTTTTTGACATCAGCTGCATCCTTGATCTGTCCTTTATCATCCATCTCAATTTCTTCAAAATTGGTGACTTTAAGCACATTGTCAATAACCTTGGCACTCACCTTTGACTCTTCAAGAAGCTTCTTGTAAGCCGCTTCTTTAGCCGTTCTGCTGTCCTTAGCAGTCTGATCATCTTTGAATTTTTTGAAAGCGTCGCGCTCGCTTTCGTATTTCTTTTTCCATTCGGAATCATCGCCACCGCCGTTTTTCTGAGCATCTTTCAGATCAGCCTGTGCCTTCTTCAGCTGTTCTTTTAAGTCGTCCTGTTCTTCTTTGAGGTCGTCCACCTCGCTGTGCAGCAGGTCCATTACAGCCGTCAGCTTTTCTTCATCTGTCATGTCGGCATCTTTGACGATTTTTCTAAGCTCACTTCTTTTAAGTGCCATTTTTATTCCCTCCAATTCTTTGGTAGCTTCGCTTTGCTAACGGGCAAAACGACCGCTATTCTTCGCAGTCTTTGCTTATATATTAATTTATTTTTTCTGTCTTCAACTGCCAAAAAAGGGACTCGGCACAATGCCGAATCCCTTATCCTTCCATCATATCCTTGATGATATTTGCATATTTACTTGAATATTCCGTCACGGCCGGTTTTAAAAATGGTCGCGGTCTCATACCGTGTGTCATGTGCCAATTTCCGTTGGCATCCTGATACTTCCACGGTGTCTTTCTTCTGCCGTATGGGGACTGTGTACCGCTTCCCATTTCGAAATAGATAGCGTACGAAACATTAGTTCCGATATAGCAGTCTTTCCCGTCAACGATGTGTGTTACGCTAGACATCAGACGGCCTGTTCGGGGCGTTGTAGCTCCGGTTATAATCTTTTTCTGTATGTTTTTCTTAGCATACCCTTCCGCAGCCAGTCCAATTTCTTCCAGCGCCTTATTGCACTTCTCATCAAACAAGGCTTTGACTGCATCCACATTGTCTACTACCTCGAATCCTGACATCTTACCGCCTCTTTCCTCTTTTCCATGCTGCATATTCTTTTGCGCCGCCACTCCAATGACTCAGATCAACCGGATCAGCATCGTTAATGCCGGATATAATAGCCCGTGTGGTGCATCGGCAGTTGTACAGCTCCCTTGCAGTGCCATACAGCATGTCCCCCGGAAAACGAAGGCCATTGGCGAACCGTTCCCCGTGCTTAACCCTTGTACCGTCCAACGCCCTGTGGCTGTCTCGTGTTCGGTAATCATGTGTTGCTATCCACTCATCTTGAATCTGTATACCTATTTTTTCGGCCGCCGTATAGGCTTCAAACGTTCCGCCGTTCTGTGCACCTGTCGTCGCCGTCCTTGCACTCCTTATCGCAGATGCGCGATTCATTGCCGCGACCTGCTGGAACCTGTCTGCAATGCTCCCGATGCCTTCGCCTTGCAGAATGCTTTGCATCAGGCAGGCTTGTAGCTTCTTCTTGTTCCATTGCTGATCCTTTGGAATGTCAACAGAAGGAAGCGGCAATAAACGCGGATTTTTTAGAATCAAACGGCGCAGAACCGCCTCATTCATCAAATCAAAGTCGGCACCCATCTGGATATTAGATATATAATTCTGCGCATATCCTTCGACCGTGTAGGCCGCGTAGTTGTAATTCTCGCAGAAGATATTAATGATTGCGTCTTCTATATAGCTTGCAGCGATAACGTTCGTATTCGTAAGCCTTTCCGCCATCTTATCGCGGAGATCGTCCCAGTGCTGGCCTCTCGCCAACTGGGATTGTTCCCACAGCCGAAATTCGTCGGTTGTATACTTGCCTTCCTGATATGCCTTGTATTCCTTTTCCCACCGCTTCGCATACCGGAGGAAGTAGGCTCTAGCCTTTGCGTTCAGGTCCTTACATGCCTCTCTGTATTGCTTATCTAGTTTTCTTTCAAGGGCTTTCAGTTCTTCTTCTGTCCAGTCCTCTATATACGACATTATTCATCATCCCCATTGTCACCCTGTCCGCCTTGATCATCACCTTCGCCGGTTTCACCGTCTCCCTCTTCTCCTTCTCCGTTCTGGTTATCTCCACCAATATTGAAGCTATTCAGCTGTTCTTTTTCTCGCTTGTCAATCTCTTCGTCGGCCTCTTCCGGAGTCAGGAAAGGCAAGTGCTTAATAATGCACTCATCAGACAGGTAAGCTGCAGCTTTCAGTACCATATCCAGTGTTTCGTTCTGGTTCGTGACCTTATTCCAGACGAAAGTTGGCTCGTCGTCGATGCCTGCCAATTCCAAAATCTTCTGAACGAAGTTGATAACATTGTATTCGAAGTCTGCGCACTTGTTATCCTGTGACTGATAAGCCGCCTGAATCTCCTGTGCTGTCTTTTGTGCAGCAGAAAGGGTATTTACGTCAAGTGCCTGAAAATCCTCATAAATATCCTTTCTGAGCAGCTCAAGCATGGTCTTTCGTGCATCGTAAGGCACATCGAGGGTATGCGCTTCTATGCTTGCCTCATCCCCATCCACGGCGGCAGCATGTACAGACTTCATTCTCTGTATGAACTTAGCCAGGTCAACGTCTTTCATTCCACCCTCATTCTTAAGGATCCAGTAGAAGCCCGATGTATCATCAATCTCATTCGCCAATCCTGATTTTATGAAATCGTAACAATCGATGCTTTCCCGGATGCCTACAAGCTCGCTTTCATGCGTATCATTCGCATATAAGCAGACGATTGGCAGGCTGCTGTAGTTTTCCTCACAGACATCATCAATGCCTTGTACCTCTGTAGATTTTGTGATGATCTTGTAGCCCTTTCTAGGCTGCATGACCTTCGCATCTTCGCTGCCTGTCTTGATATATTCCGTATAGCCTTCATCTTCGTAGAGTGTTGCTCTAAAAATCTTGTTCTTTCCTTCATTCCGGAACCAATACCGGATACCGGCCCGCAACTCTCCTGTATCCTCGTCGTAGAGAGGACAGAAGCCCGGAGAAGAAGGCGTGTCTGCATACCCGAAGACCTCTAAATGATCGTAGTTCCAAAAACCGAAGGCACGACCCGCAGCCATTGCCTTTTTTGCGGCAGTCTGTAGCTTGTAATCAAAATCTTTTCCCAGCTTCTCCTTGTTATTCTTGTTCTGCAAGGTAACGCCGTTTCCTAGAACATACTGCACCTGCTGTATGATCAGACGTCTAAAGAAGAGTGTCTTAAGTTTGTAGTTCGCGCTGAACAGATCAGGAATCCTGCGGCCGGACAGGCTGTACAGGAACTTCTGAAACCGTTCTATCGTCTCGTTATGTTTCGAATAATAAGCTTCCCCAGACCGTGCATTCTTGTATTCTTCTGATTCCATGAAAGAGTTTACAGCATATCGGCAGAAATTTCCCCGTTCAATATCGTTTTTGCCGAGCTTCTCTAAATCTTGATACGTTCTCATATCTCACCTCTATAGATAGAATTCATATTCATTATCGTCCTCCGTGTCATCTCTGTTCACAAGCTTCATTGTTTTCACGAAATATCTGATAGCATCACACGAATGATCCGCCTCTTTGACCGGTGCATCCTCTCCTCGCTCTGCTTTCTTTTCGTCCCATCTGTACCCCTGTATCTCTTCGATAGTCTCCTTACAGCATCGTTTCAGGAACAGCAGACGGCCATCCTTAAGCATCACCTGTGCGTCTGCGATACCATTCAGGACATCATTTTTCGCCTTCCTGACACTGTATCCCCTCTGTCTAAGCTCTACGATCAGCGCGCTTGCAGAAGGGTCTACGATAATGTTTCTAGGGCATATCTTTTCTGTGTCGTATTCGTCCGAACTCAGCCCGAAGGTCTCTTCCATGCCGTCTATAAGCTGTTTGACCGATTTCTGTACTTTCTTTTCCCGTCCACTGTATCGGTATTGGTTCGTGCATACCCATGTGTTCGTGCCTTTCTTTCTGCGCCACAAAAGGAATACAGTTGCATTCTGGATACCAAAGTCACACGATATGTACCAAGGTCCTTCAAGTTCCGGAAGCTGATCTATAACATGCACATTCTCGTCGAACATGTCGTAAATCGCACCCTCCGCCATCGCCCAGCGTCCCTCTATGTATCTTGCATAGAAGATGCCTACATACATAGCTCTATATCTAGCCTTAATCTTCTCTGTAAGGCTCAGGTTATCGTCCATCGTGAAATGCAGATATAGCAGCCTCTTGGCTTTTCTGTTGTCTATCCAGTTTTTTTTGAACCAATGATTCGGACCGTCCGGATTGCAATTGAACCAATATTTTGAGCCATCCACAGAGCATCGTCCAGTCGCCTGATTGACGAAAGATTCCGGCATCAGGGCAACTTCATCGAAGAACACGCCAGCCAATGTGATGCCCTGGATCAGATCCTGTGATCTCTCATCCTTACCGCCGAAGATGTAGAAGTTATTCTCCACATCACCTCGGGATATTACGACAAGATTGTCCGCACGGTGATCCGTTACTCTGTATCCTCTTGACTTCAGCATCAGCTTCAACCAGAAAAGGACGTTACGCCGGAAGGAGCCGATCGTCTTTCCGCACATTGCGAAATTCTGCCCGTTAAAGCTCGACATTGCCCACATTACAAACGACAGTGACATGCACACGGTCTTTCCTGAACGAATCGCCCCGTCTGCTATGATTCCTTCGTAGTCTCTTACCGGTGATCCATCCGTCCACCAGTTCAGAACCATTCGCTGCTTTTTGGAGAATGGCTGGAATTTGAAGAATTGCTTAATCCTCTTCACTTGATCCGTCCTCCCAGTCGCTCGCCGCAGTGTCTTTTAGGGCTTCTAAGAATCCATCATCGGCGGCTTCTTCAATATCGTCCGCCTGAACTTTTGCTTTAAGCAGTTCCGTCTGAGCGTGAATCTGTTCGATTCTTGCTTTCTGTTCGTCTGTAGCTATATTCATATGCTTTGATAGCCATTCAAGAGCCTTCATCCTGTCTGCTAGCTTGATGCTTGCTCCGTCTTTTCCTTGCTTGACTTCAGCTAGAATAGAACCATCCACCTCACTTGAAGGCTTGAAGTATACCGTGTTCACTGTCTTTGTAAGCGTTTTCTCCTCCCCCGTCTCAGGGTCTTTGATTTTTACAGGCCCGTACAATGCCATAACTGGAACTTCTTCAGTTCCAAAATCAAGGAAATCTGTGATATCCGCAAATGCGATATCCATGTACTTTTGAAAGATATCTGCTTCGGAAAGAAATTCTTTCTGGTAACGGTTCTGCTTTAAGTTCGTGATTTCATTTCTTACTCTAACATTTCCTAACATCCTAGGGCCAGCAACCATAGCTGTTTCACAGCTGCAACCATACGCTTTCTGATATGCCTTCGTTGCATTAAAACACTTAATGTAATGAAGACAGAAAAGCCGCTGTTTATCGGTTAATTCAGTGTTTTCCATGACATGTTTAACTTCTTTTGCAACGGTTTTCTTTTTCTTAACGGACGTTTTAAACGAACGTTCGCTATTCTTTTCCGAACGTTCGCTATCCCATTGATACGTTTTTTTCCACCTTCTGACGGTGCCTTCCGGAAGCTCCAGCTCATTAGCGATATCAATTAATTTCTCGCCCTTCAAATATAATTTTTTTGCATTATCGACTTTTTCATTTGGAGCTCTCGCCAAGAAAATCACCTCGTAAGACAACTTTAGGGCCGCCCGTCAAAGCGGAACAGCCCTTCAGAAAGGAAATAATATGAAACAGTGTGCAACCTATCTCAAGGCGATAGACATGCCGGCGAATCCGGTCTGCTACTGCTGATTTTACGCACCCAGCATAATCGTAAGGAGGAAAAACAAAATGTCAAAAGACATCCATCCACGCTCCATTCTACATCCTATATTTCCACTACAACTGCCAATATTTATCTGTAACCCGCTTTCTCTTCTACAACCCTCGCAAATGATTCACACCATCTGTACGCCGTTCGTTCTGATACTCCTACTTCCATAGCAGCCCCAGCGATGCTTTTATTTTTTTTTAAATAGCACATTTCAATCAACCTCATTCTGTCAGCACCATCATCCATTTGTAGAGTATCATGAATTGCACACTTAACAGCATAGTAGTGTACAGCTTCCTGTAATGTTTTAGGCTGCTTGCCATCTCTGAAATGCTTGATCCACGCCATCACCTGTGGCTTATAATACTTTTTGTAATATGGCATCAGTCATCATCCTTCCACTCGTCGCAATCTTCTGCATGTTCAAAATTATCCATGCAATCGCACAATATGTTGCATTTGTCTCTACAATTGCAAATTATGCAACATTGATGTTTGTCACTTGCATTTCCGATACATTCCAACTTGCACGCCATAACCCCGTCACCCCTCAAAAGCAATGTCATAGTCCGCATGATGGCAAAGCATATCCGCCCACCGGACGGACGTCTGGTATCCCCCTCTCGCCATGATGACGTTGAAGAAGTCTCGATACATGCTGCACACATGCGCCTTTTTCTCATCAATCCCCGTCATACCGGTTGCCCGGACGCCATCGCTTTCATACGATTTTTGTTTGATCACCACCGTCCTGCCGATGTACGTTTCTCTTTTCAGCTTGTCGATATCCTCCCGGTGAATCGCTTGATTTGCCTTTCTAGCCTCCTCATAGCTGAATACAGCGTTTCTGTTGTGTCTCCTGTAATTTTCCTCACGGCAGATGTTATAAACGCTAGATTTGCTCAGAGCAAGCTCACAGGCTATATCCGTGTATCTCATGCCCTCATCATGCATGCGTACAATCTTTTTTCTCTTTTCGTTGGTGATACTGTATCCCGCCGGCATTATTTCAACCTCCCATCATCACTTGCGTTCTCCTTGAGGTATTTCTCGATCTTCGGCAGATACCAAAAAATTCTGGAACCCACCCTGACTTTCGCCTCCGCCTTTTCTCCGACGAACTCAGCTGACGATTTACCAGCTGATAACACATCCATGAGCATTTTTGTCGTAATAAGTAATTTAAAATCCATTTTATACCTCCTACTCGCCATTTTAAGGCGTTTTATTTTAGCGCTCGATAATTTTACCGTCTTTTGTATTTCGCCGCTCTATTTGTCTCATACGAGCTTCAAGAGCATCAACGTCAATTTCTCTAGCCTGTATTTTTGAGATCAGCTGTTCTAACATCTTCGGCATTTGCCTGTGCTTCTGCTCTTTCTCCGCCAGCTGCTCGTACAGCGTTCGGAAATTTGCCCGATCTGCAGCGATGTTCTCCGACTGGCAGATGTTTAAAAACCCGATTCGCTCTACACACCTTCGGGTTACCGGCTCAAAGCTCGCCATCGCCTCATCTACCCGGTAAGAACCGTAGTGCCGGATAGCAGCGATCACACTCTCCCAGCCTTCGCCCCAGTCAGGAGCCTCACCGTTCTTGATCTCTGCTGCCTCTGCCCTAATATCCGCAATCGACGGCGACCACTTGTTCACAGCTACCCACTTGTTCAGTGCCGTTTCTGCCACCGTATACGGGATGTCCTGCAATTGCTTAAACCAAAGCTCCATGGCCTGTGTGTTCGGCAGCAAGTTCTCCCTCGGGTAGTATGTCTTTAATGCCATCGAGAACATCGAAAATTCATTCTTGTCCATGTCTTCATTCCCCCTCTGCTGCCCATCTGGCAGCCATGTCATAAAAATCGTCTAGCTGCTGCGCTGTCTTGTTCGGTGCTTGATTTCTGACCCCAGACCTATTGGACCTATTGTCATACTTGCCTTCAAGCACCTTCGCCATGCTTGAGTCCTTGATGAGCCAATCAAAATCTGCTGACCAATTCCGGTCATTTCCGCCCTTCAAAAAGGCTGATGCCTCTGCTTTTTCGAACAAAGCTTTGAAGTCATCAAGGCTATACGTCTTCAATCGTGCCTTGATAGCTTTCTTTCTATCTTCGTTGATGACCTTGACAGAAGGGTACGAAATGCAAATTTTGTGGTACATACTAACAACTTGTTTACAAGTTGTAGTTATATTATTCTTTTCTTTTTCTCCTTCTGTATCTAGTTCTAGTTCTCTATCTTCTTCTACTTCTTCTTCTAGGGAGCTAACGTTAGTTTTACGTAAACCATTAACGTTAGTTTTACGTAAACCATTAACGTTAGTTTTACGTCGGTATTCATACAGTTTTTCGAGCCTTTCAGAATCAAACACCCCTGAATTTCTGTACCAGTCATCAAGATTTTTATTTCCCTTGCTTGCATTGCATTTTCTGCAAGCTGGAACAATATTCCCGATGGCATATGTGCCACCGTCGCTCACCGGTACGATGTGTTCCTGTTCCAAATCCTCTTTCGAACCACAATATGCACATTTGTGATTGAAATAATCAAGCACAGCCTTCCAATCATTCACCGACAGCCCATTTTCACAAAGCTTGTTGTTTCCAGTAAGTTTCTTTTGTTTCTTCCGGTACTCATTCATATACTTTCGCATGTACTCATTTTTGCTTTCAATGCTGTCTAAATTCTGATGTTTTCCCCAGTTCGGAATAGTGATTACATCGTCAATAACCTCAATCATTCCGTATGCTGCGAAGGTACTCAAAGCTAACTGAACAATTGATTCCTTACGCCGGAATATCGTTGCCAACATCTTGTCCGTGAAGGCAATCCGGTTGTTCATCATGAACACGCCAGAATTATTCATTTTGCCAGCTAAACACAGCAATTTGAACCAAATCACAATGATTGCATCAGCATCCGGCAAGCTCTCGATCAGGAGAATCTTCTCGTCATCGAAGATGTCTGTTGTAATCTTGATCCACTTGACATCACTCATCAGCATCACCCCTTTCAAGCATCGGAGACAGCGGCATTTCACCCAGTCTCAGCTTCTCTCTGTACGCATCGTACAGCTTCATCCAGTCGTCTAATCGCATGGACACAAGAATTTCTTTCCTGCTCTGCTTATGAAAGACAGCCGGGAGAGGCTTCACGCGGTTGTTTCCCGCGTCATTTTCAGCCTGAGCCATCCACTCGTAGAGTCTCATACGTTCCTGCATTTTGGCCTCAACATGGATGCCAGGAAGACCGATTACGTCAGAAGCATCTCCGGTATTTCCGCAATATTGAGCTGTCCTTCTTGCATTTTCATAGCCGTAACTTTGAAAGATTTTAGCCAATTCCCTCTCAAATCTGGCCCCTTTTTGCTTACTGTTTACTGACATTTGTAACATTCCTTCTGTCTAAATATTCTTTGATCCTGTCCGCCCATCTCTGCCATTTATCATTTGCATACGACTCAAGAACTGGAATTCTTAATGCATCAACCATCATCAGCACGTCGGCCACCTCGTCATTGAGCTGTTCCTGCGCAATCAATGTGTTACGATTTGTAGGATTGTTTGACAGGCCTTCAGCCCTGATCAGCTTCAAAGCCGCCTGTGACAACTCTGCTGCTTCTTCGGCAAGCTGTTCAAGCAATGTTCTTCTGTCAATATGTTCAAGCACATATCTTTTGTCTTCGATGTAAATCACTTCATTCATCCTCCTTATACCGTTCTGGCAGCGGCATCCAGGCATCTACAAATAATCCGTAACTTGATAAACACGGTTTGGTATCATTACCGATATAATAAGCACCGCCACCATCTCCGTCCTCAATGTATCTGCCGATTTCATGAATAGATGCATTTTCAAAATTAAGAAGAATGCGTTCGCTGTAACCTTCTTCGTTAACTTCCGGAGTATTCACAGCCGGAATCCACTGCATTTTCTTGTAGAATTCAACTGCTTTTTTGACGAATTCAAAGTCTTCTTTTGTAGCATAGTCAACAGTCGCATACGGCTCTTTATATTCCCTCAATGTTCCGTCATCATTAAAAGTAAGAAGCATATCTTTCGTCCTCCTATAATCCGAGTCGTTTAACAAGCTCATCCTCAACTATCTCCATCATTCCGTGAACGAGATTTCTCTGATCAGACGTATTATTGTTCCTGATCATCTCAAAAACACATTCGAATACGGACGGCAATGCATTCAGTAGAATGTATAAATCAATAATACTACCAGGCGTCTCGCAGTTACTTTTAACTTCTGCTTCAAGCGTTCCTTTTGGAATTTTTATCAGCATTGCAATGTCATTATCCTTCATGATTTTATCCATAATTTCACAAAAACTATCAACATCCATGTTTATCTTCATTTCTCCTGTTCCTTCCAAAGTTCTATAAAATCAATACCAGTTTCATTCTTCATCCTGAGCTGCCAAATGGCAGCTCGTTTATTTGTGATATGTTAAAATGCACTGTCTTATGCATTTGACAGTATTGATTAGTTAACTTCCTTGAATTCTCCTTTTACAAGGCGATAGAACGTGTCTGCTTTTATTCGCTCTCCGTCTACATATTCCGTCTTGACACATAACGGAACAATTCGGCTCTTTTCTTCTGAATATTCCCATTCGGAAAGCGTGATCCAGCTGCCTTTTTTTGCCTTAACAATAGAATTGTTACCAGCGCAGCAGATCACGGAATCTTCTCCTGTGCTATAAATCTTCGCATAGTGCCCGGATGACCCAATCTTCGCAGAGTCCCCGGATGACCCAATCTTCGCAGAGTCCCCGGATGACCCAATCTTCGCATAGTGCCCGGATGACCCAATCTTCGCAGAGTACCCGGATGACCCAATCTGCGCAGAGTACCCGGATGACCCAATCTTCGCAGAGTCCCCGGATGACCCAATCTTCGCGCCTTTTCCTTTCGAACAAATCACATTTTCGTCGTTTTCATCTGATCCAACTTCAAATTGTGTATTTTCAATCACGAAATCAATGCAAGTCTTAATGAATCCGGCGAATGACAGCTTTGCACCTACCTTCAGTTTGGTCGTGCAATACTTTTTATCATCGTTTGTGTATGTGTCATTTAACGATTCCACTTCCGCAAATTCGTTCATACTTCCTTTTTCATCTACGAATCCGTAATAATCAAGAACGTCAAACGGATTTTCGCAAAAATGCATCCCCTTTTTACAAATCACGGCTTCTTCTTCTTCTTCAAAAACAGTATTCTCAGCATATTGTTTTCCTTTGCATACAAGACCTTTTCTAAATCCTTTGTAGCCTTTCATACTTTCTTATTCCTCATGAAATTAATTATTTCCAAACAGCGCCGCCTGTACATCTGTTTGTTTCTGCGCTGCTGCATTGATTTCGTGCTTCTGCTCAATCTGCTCTGCCTTTTCAGTTTCTGCCTGCACCTGAGCTTGCACAGCGGCTGCTTCCTCTACTGGTGGAGTCATAGCATATGCTTCTGGCTCCTCTGTTCCCTGTTCTTCTGCTGTATACATACCACCGAAAGCTGATGGGAATGTTTCTCTGAGAGCTTGCACCAGGGCAACCTTTCTAATCATTGTGGCCAGCCTTTTTGACCACTGACTATTCAGTGAACCGTCTTTCTTTCTGCCGGCGTATTCATCAACGCTCACTTCGATTCGTGTACTGTGTGTACGGTCTTTTCTCCAAACTTCCGCATAGCCGCCAACGATTTCATCGCCAGGAAGCTTGATCGTACCTTTCCTGTAAACAATTTCTCCGGATTCATCCAGAACAACAATGCCAGCTTCAGAGCCATCATAGTTCGGATTGGCTTCGGCTCTCTTCTGGAAGGCTTCTTTACTTACGACCATCGCTGCCGGTTCAGAGCCGTACTTGATGCAGTACGCTTCTTTTGCCCACGGGTTGAGCTGGCTGTACTTGCAGAGATTCATGAACATAGCCAATTCCTGCATGGATACGGCCTCTTTGTTACCGCTTACCAGATAGTTTCTGACAATCTCCGGTGTCAGTCTGACCTTCATGCCTCCTGCTTCATACTCAACTGCGTTGCTGTTTTTTGCTGTCTTTGCTGCTAATCTGTTATTTACTGCCATGTTATTCACCTATTCCTTTCTAAACTGCTTTAAACTGAATGTTACGTGAATTGAAGAATACTTTTAACGCTTTCGCATCCTCTACCGTGAGGTAAGCACTGAAGTTGACCCATGTTCTTTCTTCATCAGGAACTCGGATATTTTCCAAGCGCTGTACTTTTGTATGCTCCTGCACGCTGCGTGCTTCTTCCTGTGCCCTGCGAGCTGCTCCCTGTTCTGCTTTCTGCTTCTGAATGGCGACAAGTCTCTGACCTTCCTTGAGCGCATAATTCAGGTCAAGGGTTCTTCTGTAGGCTTCATTTGCTTCAAAAGAATACTCAGGCAGGCTGTCCAATACCATACAATCCTTTTCAATGCTCTCAACAGCATGGCTGACAGCCTCAGATACAGCTTTTAAGCTTACAGTTGCATTCAGCCATCTCTGGTCGAAAATCTGCTCTAATCTGAGCCAATCTGGACGCTCTGCTGCATCCCAGATTTTCTGGACTTCCTCCATCTTTTTGCTGCGCCGTTCTTCTTCCATGCTGCTGATCTGCGTATCCATGAGGGCAATCGGCTCTTTCAGGATATCAACACTCTCTTTGATTTCCTTATGGAATTTCTCATATGGAGTAAGGCACAGCTTTTTGACCTCTCTGTCTTTTGCTTCCAACGCTTGTACCAGCTTGTTGACTGTTGCTCGGTCAGATTTCAACATGCGTCCCTGATCGTCTGTATAGGCCGTATTCTTGTAATACTCAGCTTTCTCAGTGGCATACTTCTTCAAATCCTCATGGTTCCATTCGATAGGCTTCTTAAAAAGCTCCTCTATCGGCGAATAAATTACTAATTCCATTATTTTCCTCCTTAAATTTCTGGTAATACTGTGTTGGGTTTGCGTCCGTCCTGGACCATCTGCCAAAATTTTTCTTCTGCATCCCGAAGATATTCAATATCTCCCACAACGTCACGCCGTTCAATTTTGTAATGCTTTGTCTGAAGATAAACATCATCTCCAAACAGACTCTTAAGCTGCGCTTTCAGCACTGCAAAATCAAATTCCGTGACCATTAGGTAATGCAATACCTGTGTGTAATAATTATCCGGGATCCTGTTTTTCCATTTTTCTCTCTGCATAGACTGCAAGATTTCTGTTGTCTTAATCTCAAGAATCCCCATACGGCCATCTGCATCCATCAGCCACCCATCAAGAGAAGCATGTGCCCATGGGTACTTATCGTTGGTGAACATGTTGTTTTCTTTGTAGCCTACTCTGTACTCAGGAAAATCAAGAGCGAACAAAGCCCGCAGATGGGGTTCTGCATCTGTTCCATACTTGACATAGGGCTTATCAGAGATATCCTCCGGAACAGTCTGCCCGGTCTTTTCAAGCCATAAATCAATGTTGCTCTTGTATGGATTTTTTCCGACAATCGCAGAGGCATCTGAGCCGCCTATCCTTGTCCTGGCTTTCAGCCATTCCTCACGGCTTTTTAATACCGCAAGTTTAACCATTATCTTTTTTCTTCCCTCCAACGCCGAGGATCGTAAACAGAACGTCCTGCGTGACAGTTGCTTTGTTCTCAAAAAGCTCTGTCAAGATCATCATTTTTGTGTCTGATCTGACAAGATTTTCGAAATCATCAACATAGATTTCAACAGTCTCTTTCAAAACCGGCAACGCTGTGATATAATCACGATGGGTGATTGTATCATTTTTTTCGGCTGACTGGTTGGCGGACCAGTTGGCCTTTTCATTTTTGCTAACCATTTTGTTTCCTCCTAAATATTAATCATTGTCTTCAAAATCGCCTCTCCATATCTCGTATAAGAGAATGGCAATGGATACCAGCAGGATGACCGCCGGAATTGACACGATAATCTTGAAAACCATTGAATTCAAAAGTTTCAAGATAACCGCCCACACTAAAGCAACTAGGGTCCCCATGCATACGCACGGAGCAGAAAGTGCTATCTTGTAAGCAAACTCATCCACCCACTCGTCATTTCTTCTATTCTTCATCCAGACCTCCAATGCTGCTTGCGAATGATCCGAACCAGAACGCCCCGAATGCACAATACAAAGCGAACAACAGCGTCGAGATGTTAAAGCTAGTATTCACGAAGATACAAGTCGATGCTAGGAACGCCAGCAGATGCAAGCCACAGCATACCTCACAGGCTGCCACTTTGATCGGGCTGATAGCCGGGCGGTCGTCAACCTCTTCACATTCGACGTAGATCGTCTTTTCTCTCTTCTCCCACTCAGGAATTTGCAACTTGACTTCTTTCATGTTCTTCTCTCTCCTTTTGCTTTCTTCTTTCTTCTGCCGCAATAAGTGACGGCCCTATTCTCCGCAGTGCCCTGCGAATGTTTTCATACCGGCGTTCCCTTTCTTCCGGTGTCAATATCGGTCTATAGAGATAGACCGTACAGTTCTCGAAATGAAGCACGTTTGCGAGATACAGCTCGTCATCGTTACCTTTTCTTTTCATGCGCTCACCATCCTTCCGATCAGCTGGCAGCCTTCAAAAACTTATTGATGAAGTACTGCTGACCTTTTCCGGTTACCTTGGCCGTTTTTACAATCTTAGTCGAACCATCAGGGTGAAGGACTGTCGTTTCTTTCGTTGTCAGGACACCAAGGTCGACGCTCTTCTGTGTCGGTGTGTTGTAGTCCGTGCCTTGTCTCTTAACAAGATAGCCGTTTTCTCTCATCCATGCGAACAATCGTTTTGCTCCGATATCAATGCCATTCTGTCTCAAAAGCTTCGCAAGCTCTCCGATCAGAATAGTTGTGTGGCTGGCACTTACGGCATCAGCGAAGATTTCCTTCGGCTTCATACGCTCGATGTCCTTGTTCTGTGCTTCGATGGTCTTCTGTGCTTCCAGAACTGCCAGAGCTAACAACTCCTTACCCTGCGGCATTGTCATCTGATAACTACCTGTCCGACTGATGGACGGGAGGACTTCGCTTGTTACCCAGTGTTTGAAACGTTTGGCCGATTCAAGTTTGCTGGATAATATAAGACTGTAGAGGCCGGATTCGTTAATTAATATTACTTTTGTTCCATTAACGGTGAACGAATCGTTCACCGTCCGATCTTCAATATCGGTATGGTCTCGAATTGCCTTCTGAGGATTCGCATATCCTAAAGCCTCAGCCACATCCTTGCCGACAAAATACGGCTTGCCGTCAATCTCCAAAGCTCTCACTTTGCCGAACTCCTGATTCTCAAAAATTTTAATTTCGTTCATTCATTTATTCCTCCTGTTTTAAATCTTCAATTTTCACGCCCAGTGCCTGCGCAATTTTATAACCCGTCTTGCCACTGCAAGAACGCCCGCGTATTATGTAATTAACTGTTACACGGGATAATCCGCACATTTCAGCCAGCTGATTCTGCGTCACGCCTCTTTTCATAAGCTCAATATTTAATTTGTATCTGTCAATAAGTATCTCATGCACCTCTTTTTTTGGTCTTTCACAGTTCTTTTTTTCATCACCATTCAACCAATCAACGAACTTTTCAAGATTAATCAAATACCGGCCCCTGCCGACTCTCACATAGCATATTTTGTTTTCAATGCATAAACGGCGAACAAAATTATAATTGAGTGCCGGGAACCGCTCTAATATCTGCGGTATTGTCAGCATTGTTGGAATCTTCTGATCTGTCATTATAAACACCTTACCTTTCCGGCATAATCACAAATTATGCACCTCTTTCTTTCTGCTGAATCTCTGCCGCTTCAGCCATCATTGCGAGCGTTCCAGCTGTCCCGGATACTCTTCCGAGGTCATACAGGCTCTGAATCTTATCGCAATATTCCAAAATGTCATCATACGCCTGATGGCGCTCCATCTTTGTCATTTTCTCAGCCATTCAAAGGCCCCCTTTCTTATATTTTTAAATCCGGCGCTTGCTTTGACGCTACGGCTTAACCGACGCCGGGATACTCATCTCAAAAGTAATATAAACATTGACAGCCACCAAACTCCATATTCAATCTGCTTAGTATTATTGTGTTCTTTTGTTGCCTGATTGAATTTAAACCACCAGTACAGCCACATGGCAAAACATAAGATTTTAAATACCATCTTTATTCCTCCAACGCTTTCAATGCTTCGGTGTAACCATCTGCGCATCTTTCGATGTCAAATGTGGCTTTCAAAAGCTTATTAAATTCCTCTTGTGTAATTGCTTTCTCAAAATCCATAACGATAATGATTCCCCTTGCAAGCCCCAACTGGAAATAGGCGTCTTTGTATTTACCTTTATAAAGGTATTCCCTCGAACATTCGAAAGCGTTTCGAATCATTTCACAATATTCTTTCTTAGATATCTTCATGTTTTCTCCTTTCTGACCTGCCATCATCAGTGCCGGGTGGTCATTCCCGACAGACGGTCATTGCTGACCGTTTCGGCTAACATGAAATAAATTCAACAGTACCGAGACATTCGTTTTCCTTTTTCAGGTCGTATGACATATCCATAGCCATTAGATATATACTCTTTTCGTCTCTATCGTCCAGAATTTCAATTCTCCTTGTGATCTGCTCTCCGTTGTCCATGTTGGTGTAGTGCGCTTTAAATGAATACATTTTATTTCCTCCTGTGGTTGTTTGTGTTTGACTTTGTATGATTATTATAGTCCATTAGTCACACTTTGTCAATCTATTTTTGAAATATTTTTATTTATTGTTTGACATTGTATGACTAATGATATATAATAGAATCATCAGAAGAGAGGTGATAAAATGAAGGACCAAGTGAGAGCGCTTCGCCAATCTCTGAATTTATCGCAAGAGGATTTTGCTGAAAAAGTAGGACTTACAAAGAATTATATTTCTCTTGTAGAGACTGGAAAACGTTCACTTGCGGATAGAACAATACGAGATATATGCCGAATGTATTCCGTCAATGAGCATTGGCTCAGGACAGGAGAAGGCGAACCTTATATAAAAGGTTCTGACGACGAATTGGCTGAGTTAGTCGGTCGTCTCTATAAGGACAAGGGCTCTATGAGATACAAAATGTCTTTAGAGCTTTGTCGATCGATGGAGAAGATGACAGACGAACAGTTGATGGCATTCGCTGAATTCGTCAAGAGGCTTGCTGAAGCGGCAACGCCAGAAGAATGATATTCGAATATTCGGGAACCCCGGAACAATCCGGGGCTATTCCTGATATATAAAAGAAAGGAAGTAGAGGGAATGAAAAAGAAAATCACTGTAGCAATGATGGTTGCTGCTATGTCCATGTCTATCATGGCGTGCGGCAGCTCATCAGATGCACCAAAAGAAACGCAGGCACCAGCCGCGACCGAGGCAGCAACAGAAGCTCCTGCAACAACAGAGGAGGCTACCACAGAAGCTCCTGAGACAGAAGCAGCAGATGACGGCACTATCAATTTTGAGACAGACAAATATGTCATCACATATTCGAAGCATGAGATCAAAAAGGATATGGACGGAAATCCATGTCTTCTGTATTATTACACATTCACGAATAACGGCGACGAAAACACAAGCGCTATGGCTTCAGCGCAGATTCAGTGCTTCCAGAACGGTGTAGAAAACGAATTGGCTTATATAGACTATGAAATTCCTGAATATGAAAATTATATGAAGGATATTCAGCCAGGAGGATCTATTGACGTTTGCGAACCGTTCGAGTTGCAGGATACAAGTGACGTAGACATTGAAGTATCTGACTGGATTTCTTTCGACGGTGCAAAAGATACACAGTTAATCACAATCGAAGAGTAACAGCATTGAGGTATTACAGCTAGACAAAAGGCCTCTCACAGTTCGTGAGGGGCCTTGTTGCTTACATATCAACTGAATACATCAACTGAATTGAGTTGATACAACTATAATATCAAGTTGATTATTAACTTGTAGATGAAAAGCAGCAGCGAGCTGTCTTCTATCTCATCAATATGCTTCTTAATGTACATTTTTAGGTCATCGTTACTCATATACTACTATCCCGCTTTCTGAATCGCTTGCCAATTTTTCCCGCAAGCTTAAAAAACCAACACGTTCGTTCGTCCCGAGGCTTCCTGAGCCTCGACAATACACTGTGAACAGCCGTTACGGTGTCACAGTCCGCATCAAGGAGCATCTGCTCAATCTCCCTGATCTGCTTCTTCTTGTTCATGTGCACCATCCCAATCATTTTTTACGTTTCTATATATTAGTTACGCTTATATTCTATCAAATCAGTCGGATTTGCATAATTATCAATTTAATGCAAAAAAGAGGGAAATAATTTACGCCGAAATATGACAGTTTAAGGAAGTGCTTTAGTATGAAAAAATATGACATTTCGGAAAGATTCGCTAAAATGTGGAGGACATCAAGGGAAGCGGCTGGAAAGAGTCAAGACTACATGGCCAAGGCTCTGGGAGTAAGTAAAAAGACGGTTCAGAACTGGGAGAACGGGACGTCTTGCCCGTCTCAGCAAATGGGTTTTGAATGGTTCATGGTTCTCGGTGTCCAGCCGATGCCGTACTATCTTAAGCTTCTCTATCCGTACGAATTTGATCGTATCGAACCCGGTGCGAATGAAAAGGATGTCGGGTTTGCGCTTCTGACGCTTGTATCTAATCTAACTGGGGATCAGAAACGGAAACTTCTATACATCCTGCAAGGCTGCCACGGATCGTCCCCGATCTGTATCATAGAAATGCTGACGGCCTACTTGCAGACACCGCTGGAATACAGATTAAACATCGCCGCAAGCATAGCGATAAGTTATGAAGTGTCAGAATCGAAAGACATCTTGAACAATCCGGCACACGTGCAACCGAACATGAGCCTTCTGAATCTTGCGATTAAGCGGGGACGGCAGGCAGTTATTGACGGAAAAGGATGTTACACAATTGTGCTGCCAAACGAGATTGGTGAAAAAGGGCAAAAATAAAAGCCCCGTTTGGCGTCGAGGCTTTTATCGAAAGGAGGTTTCATGCATCGAGTACTTGATACTTGTACACGAAATGGGTATTTACACGCTAGAAAGCATGTGTGTTGGTAAGTGTATGCATGTGGTATTGCACAACACAAAAAGAAAAAAATGAATGTATGTACTTCCGTACTTTCATTATACTGTGATTGCAAAAAATTACAATAAAAAAATGAGGAAAAAACAAAATGGATGAATACTATATATATCTAAGAAAGAGCCGGGCTGACAGTCCTCTTGAATCTGTAGAGGATGTACTTGCCAGGCACGAAACAATGCTTCAGGACCTGGCACTGAAAAAGCTCGGCTATCGCATCCGCGAAGATCACATTCTTCGCGAAGTCGTATCCGGCGAAACTATCATTGAACGTCCGAAGATGATAGAGCTGCTGCGGATCATCGAATCTGACAATGTTAAGGCTGTTCTTACCGTCGAACCACAGCGACTCACAAGAGGCGATCTGGAAGACTGTGGAAAGGTCGAAAACGCTTTCAGGTATTCGAACACGCGCATTATAACACTTCAAATGGAATACGACCTGTCGAACAAAATGCAGCGCAAATTTTTTGAACAGGAACTAATGCGAGGGAACGACTATCTTGAGTATACGAAAGAAATACTTTGGCGAGGTCGAGTCCTGTCGGCTCAGAAGGGGAATTTTATCGGCAGCATACCGCCGTACGGTTACGAAAAGGTGAATGACGAAATCGGCCCGACACTGGAAGCCGGTGAGTTCGGTTGGGTTGTAACGAAGATTTTTGACATGAAATTTTTTGAACGCAAAAGTCTGGGACGAATTGCGTTCTATCTAAACAGCATAAACGTCAAACCACCAAGGGGCAAAAAGTGGGAGCGCTCTTCTGTGAGTTTCATTCTTCAGAATCCTCACTATAAAGGCTACGTCCGTTTTGCGCATACAAAAACCGAATTTTCGTATGAAGACGGGCATCTTGTAAGAAAGAAAAGCACGGCCGACCCCGAAGACGTTGTATTAGTAAAAGGGAGACACAAGGGCCTTGTAAAAGAATATGTATATGACGGCGTACAGGAAATGCTGAGAAACGATCCTCGTGCACACATAGATCACGCGATCAAAAACCCGCTGTCCGGACTGGTATACTGTTCTGAATGTGGCCGATCAATGACACGGCACCCTTACAAGGGAAACACGAAGGACCGTATAGAATGCCGGACAAAAGAGTGTGGAGGAAAGTCTGCATACCTGGACGACGCGATAAAGAACGTCTCAAATTCGCTTGAGTCGATCTCTATAGAATTAGAAGCGAAAACAAACAGCAGTGATTCGGACGATGACAGCATTTACACAAAGCAGATACAAAGGATGGAAGATGAGCTACAATCGATGGCAGAGCAAGAAAAGAAGCAATACGACCTACTTGAAAAGGGGATCTATTCGGAAGATGTTTTTTTAGAGCGTAACAGCTCTATCAGGGCGGAAATGAATGATCTGAGTCAAAAGATAGACGCATTAAAGAAGAACCGGCCGAAGCGTATAAATTACAGCGAGCAAGTTATTAGATTACGAGCTGCGGTTGATGGCCTCAGGAACGATGATCTTTCAGCGGAAGAGAAAAATATACTTCTCAAAAACGCTGTGAAGAGGATAGATTATATATTTTTAGGCAGAAAAGAAAAACCATCATACGCGCTCGATATAGAGCTTTTAATTTGACGCTTTTAGATATACATCATGAGTATTCGGATTCATCTGCATACTCATGATGTATATATTTTTATATTTTTTAAACTTTTTAATTTTATCTCTTGACTATTGGACACCAATATGCTATAATAAAGACAGTTAAGGAAGACAACATACCAAACAAAAAGGAGATATGAAATATGAAAACATTAGCAAACGAAATCAAAAAGGCACTTGTAAATAAGGAAATGTATTTTACAGAACTTGATTCTTACATGGTTGAAAACGGTTATTATTCCGTTCTCGATGATGGTGCAACAGATGATATCAAAGCTGACAAAGATGTATTCTATACAGCTTGTGATACAGATGTGTGCGAAATTAAAATTAACTTTGAAATCACCATTGGCTGTGGTGAAGACGAAGATACAGCTAACTTCATATTAAAGGTTACTGATGTTTGTGAATTCTAGGAGGTAAACAAATGAGTGATCGTTTTAAAAAAATAGAAGGACAACGATTTGGGCGACTCGTGGCTATATCTCCTACCGAAAAAAGAGATACTAACGGGAGTGTAATCTGGAAATGTAAATGCGATTGCGGTAATATTGCCGAAGTATCAGCTAAAAGCCTTACGGCTGAATCAGGAAGGAATACACGGAGCTGTGGATGCGTATTAAAAGATTATCAACGTACCAAAGGTGCGCAGATTCTTAGAGAAGAAGTAAAAAAAGACTGTGTTGAGGGCACAAAAATCAATTCGTTATCTAGGAAAATATCTATCAACAATACATCTGGAATCAAGGGCGTATCGTGGGATAAAAGAAAAAGTAAATGGATAGCACAAATTTGTTTTAAAAGAACAAATTACAGACTAGGCTATTATGACAATATAGAAGATGCTGCAAAAGCAAGAAAAGACGCAGAAGAAAAATTTTACAAACCGATAATAGAAAAATACAAAGGAGAAAAAAATGACAGAAGTTAAGAGAAACATCATGTTTAACAAGGCCGGTGGAAACGCCGGCAAGAACTCATACACATACCGATTATCTGTTCCGGTGGCCATGATCGAGGCGCTGGGAATAACACCGGATGACCGAGAGGTCATTCTGAAGATAGAGGCCGGAAAAGTTATTGTAGAAAAACATAATAGTTATTGACTATTGGACACCAATATGCTATAATAAAGACAGTTTCTGATCAAAATTTTGTAGACAGTCTTTTAGATTCTTTTGAAGATGGATATAACCAACTTGAAGAGGCTAACGGAGAACTTATGGAAGTAATGACTCAGGGTGTATGGAAGCTTATGCGAGAGGCTGTCAGAGCTTAACAACTATAAAAAGGACGGGAATCAATCTCCCGCCCTTTTTTCACTTTTCAGCCGTTCTACAACAGCTGTGTACTCTTTCGGGTATATGGCCCGTATCGCTTCCATGTGCTCATCCATGACGGATATAAGCGCATCTACAGGCACACTGTAAGCAGCCTGAGAGAATTCGCTCTGAGGCTCGTCTGCGACTATCTGGCGCGGATTTGAAGCACTATAGCTGTATTCCTCTACTTTTCGTACCCGTTCCGGCTCTCTTCCATTCTGAAGCCCGTCACGGACCGTATAGAGGCACGCCAGTTTTTCGCAGACTGCATAATTTGTGCCGCCCGCTTCAAGCTTCGCAATCTCAGCATTAATCTCGTTCAAATCCACGCCTTTCACCGCCTATCCCTGTAATTCTTCCAGTGCCCTTTTCAAAGACGCTCGATCGGTCTGAGAGAGGTCGTCACGGTCCATCATATCTCTGATCTGATCAGAAAGATAGTCACGACATCTGCTCATTTCTCGTCCGTCTCCCCTGGAATAATGGCCTCGAACATAGTGACGCCCTCTGTTCGCATAACTCATGCCTCGATCGTCCATTCGCATTCCATCACGGGCATACGTGCCGGATGATCTCCAATCTCCGTCCATGGAGTAGCCGTTGTCGTCGATATACATGATTTTTTCAATATTCTTGACGGTATCGGTCAGTTTATGCACTGTCTCAAGGTCTCCGGCACTCATTTCGCCTTTCTTAGCAATCTCATCCAACTCTTTGCAGAGCATTTCTTTCAGGTCATACAATGTATTTTTGTTCATTCTTCACACCTCCGTTACGCAACACGTTCAACAATCATGTTTGCGTTGCTGATATTAATAGCCTCTGTAGATGTATTTTCAAGCGCAACTGTCACGCAGCATCCTCTAGGGACGTCGATATAAGCTGCGACATAGACGTTGAAAAAGTTTTCTACCGCAGCCGGTGTGACGATCGCAGTTGCTGAATTAAGAGGCTCCCCGTCAATCGCCAGAGCCACGGAGATAGCTTCAACTGTGCCTCCTGTAGGTATAGCGATATTGCCGCCAAAACTAACTCTATAGCGGGCCTTACACTGATTCGTCGCGCCTCTTAGTGTTACGATGCCGGCACCCTCTCTGTGAACAATGCCGCATCCACCTTTGACCGCTGTCTCTGTAAGGGGAAGGTTCTGGCCAGCGGCGACTAGAACTGTATTAGAATTTGTAAATTCTGCCATTTTTTCACGCTCCTTTAAATAAAAAGTGGCAGGGCAACA
>OGQO01000514.1_pt1 | contig 40790 bp, 42 predicted proteins | sample 1553241 | NCBI WGS metagenome assembly OGQO01 (sample SAMEA2579933, study PRJEB22360) | human gut metagenome | biome: human gut; feature: human-associated habitat; material: faeces | place: Denmark | collected 2008/2010
TAAGAAAAATTTCTTGAAACTAACTCTTGACAAAAGTCACTTCATAACAGGGAGATGGATTTGCAATGCAGGAAAAAGAGATAGATGGGAAGGCGATTTGGAGTTATGGGAATCCGGAGGCTGAGAAGGTCTTGATACAGCTTGTTGGAGAGCATGAAATATCTGGAATTGAGCAGGAGTTTCATGCAATTCAAGACAGAACTTCAGAAGAATTTTATATGATTGCCTGGAGGGTGAATAACTGGAACGATGAGTTATCTCCTTGGAAAGCACCACCGGCATTTGGAGAAGAAGGATTTGGCGATGGTGCATCAGAGCTTTTAGAAAAAATATTGGAGTATTGTTCTGATAAGAGCAAGACATACTATTTGGGCGGGTATTCGCTTGCCGGATTATTTGCTCTGTGGGCATCTTGCCAGACGGACCGTTTTGTGGGAATTGCAGCAGCCTCACCGTCAGTATGGTTTCCAGACTTTTTGGAATATATGCAAGAAAATAGGATACAAAGTCGTTTGATCTATTTGAGCCTTGGCAACAAAGAGGAAAAGACTAGAAATTTAATGATGTCTACGGTCGGAGATTGCATCAGAAAGCTATATGCGTGGTTGCAGGAATGTGACATCCCATGTATTCTGGAGTGGAATCCGGGGAATCATTTCCGTGAATCGGAAATTAGGACAGCTAAGGCGTTTGCCTGGTTGTTGGAAAAATAATAACTAAAATATAGTAGAATCTGTACGATAGTACAAAACTATGGTAAAATCGGTGGAGGGAGCATCCCTAAATTATAACAAGAAATGAGGTTTATTATGAACATTGAAGATATGTTAGAGATTAATGACTGCCCGTTATGCGACGGTGGAGCACTTTTGGAAGAGGAATGTGGCTGCGGCTATTATGTGATGTGCCTTGAATGTGGCTGTCACTCTGTTACGATTGATTTTCACTCGGAAGAAGAGCGGCTGGAAGCAGCGAAAAGAACGGTTATGCTTTGGAATACCGGCAAGGTGATATCAAGTAGTCCGGGAGAATGATCCCAACATGGTTGATATTCGTTTTTAATCTTTAATAGCAAGGCAGGAATACGAAGCGCACTTGGATTTTGAAGAGACAGGATTGTTTGCTTTATATTCTGCCTGCAGGCAAGCAGGACTAAAATGCTGTTAGCGCTGGCTGACATCTGCTGAGAGCGCTGGAGGAGGAAATAATGAAAAAGGAGAACTGATGACAAATCAACAAATTATGTCCATTGCTATGCGGCAATCGGCAATAGATCTTAATGCTGATATTTCTGACTTTACCAAAGAGGAAAATGTATTTGTAAAGTCAGGGTTAGGGGCTTTGGCAAGAAAATATTATAGCGAACCAATAGCATGCAATTTGGTTTCCTACGGAAGTAATATCGTGGCATCTGTAAAAGATGAATACAAAGAAATGGTAAAAGAATATTTGGGTAAGTTTGAATTTTATCATTGCTTTGAAACACCCAATATGCATTGGTTGGATGAAAGAATGAGAGAACAGGGACAAAGAGTCTGCTTCATGGCAGAATATTTTTTGCCGGATGTCAATTCCCTGAAAAGATTATCATGCCAATATGAACTTAAAGTGCTTACGCAGAAAGACTTTGACAGTTTATATTTACCTATATGGAGTAATGCTTTGTGTGATGCGAGAAAAGAGCTGGATGTTCTCGGTGTTGGCGCATATGATAATGGAAAATTGATCGGACTTGCCGGTTGTTCGGCAGATTGTGACGATATGTGGCAGATTGGAGTTGATGTATTACCGGAATATCGCAGAAAGGGGATAGCATCTGCGCTAACCAGTAATTTAGCAGTTGAGATTATAGAGCGTGGAAAAGTGCCATTTTACTGTTGTGCATGGTCTAATATCAGATCTGCAAAAAATGCAATACGAAGCGGTTTCATGCCTGCTTGGGTGGAAATGACGGTCAAACCTGCGAGTATGGTGGCTGAGATGAATCATTAAAGTCCATGCAAATTAAATATGAAATATCGTTCAGTTAATTGAGAACAGAGAGGATAATTATGCGATATTTACCGATTTTAGAGGAACTTTGTTCGTCAGATAGTGTTTTATTTATGGTAGTGGGGATTATAGTTGCATTAGTTATTAGCGTGAAATTTTGTGATACAAAAAGAAATTTGATTGGATTGATCGGAAGTTTTGTTGTATATGCAATTTGTGAGGTGCTAACTAATTTTTATACAAATTATATGCTGGAGATTGCATTGCTTTTTGTTGGTACATTGGCGTTGGGGGCTTTTATCGGATTCCCGATAGGACTTATTGTGACGATTGTTTCGGGTAAAATAGACGGAAAGGTTTGATGGATTGCAATGAATAAGCAGGAAGTATATCAATATTTAGAACAAAACAATTATGAAGCAGTAGAGCACAACATTGTGGACGACGTTTGCGATGTAACAATGAAATCTATAGTATATATAACGAGAGACTAGAAAGGCAGGGACTCTTACTATGGAAATAAGAACAGCCTCTTTGCAGGATTTAGAAGATATTGCAGCCGTAGAAGCAGCATGTTTTCCGGTGGCGGAAGCAGCGACGAAGGCAGAATTTGCAGAACGGATTCAACATTACGGAGATCATTTTTTCCTGTTGTATGATAAGCAAAAGCTGATTGCGTTTGTGGATGGTTTTGTTACAGACGAGCAGAATTTAACGGACGAAATGTATGAAAAAGCATCTTTACACAACGAGAATGGTGCGTGGCAGATGATTTTTGGCGTAAATACACTTCCGGAATATCGAAGAAACGGGTATGCGGGACGATTGCTTCGCTGTGCCATTGATTCTGCGAGAAAGCAGGGGAGAAAGGGCGTTGTACTTACTTGTAAAGAAAAGTTAATTCATTACTATTCCGGGTTTGGATTTGTAAATGAGGGAATATCAACAGATTCTACTCACGGCAATGCAGTATGGTATCAAATGAGATTGACATTTATAACAGGGAATGACAAATTTTAACACATTTGTTATACTAACGGTATTGTTAGGAGGTAAGAATTTGTTATGCATACATTAAAAAAATTTATACCGTATTATTCACCATACAAAGCTGTGTTCGTTCTGGATCTGATCTGCGCAGCGATGATCAGTCTGATCGATCTGGCATATCCACAGATCTTGCGGACTATGACGAAAACAGTCTTTGCAGGGAAGTCATCAGCAATTTTGCAGGCATTGCTGCCGATCGGTGTCGCAATGCTTATCATGTATATCGTTCAGGCGTTGTGTAAATATTATGTCAGTTATCAGGGGCATATGATGGGTGCCAATATGGAACGGGATATGCGCCAACAACTTTTTGACCATTATGAAAAATTATCTTTTTCGTATTACGATCAGAACAATTCCGGACAGATGATGAGCAAATTAGTATCGGATCTGTTTGATATTTCAGAGATGGCACATCATGGACCGGAAAATTTATTTATATCATTGATAAAAATTATCGGTTCGTTTGTATTTTTGTTTGTGATCAATCGCTGGCTTGCCATTCCGCTGTTGGTACTTGTGTTTTTTATGATTCTATTTTCCTATAGCCAAAACCGCAGAATGCAGGCAACCTTTATGGACAACCGACAAAAGATCGGAGATATCAATTCCAGTCTTCAAGATACCTTAGCAGGGATTCGGGTCGTGCAGTCTTTTGCAAATGAGGAGATAGAGCGAGACAAGTTCCGACACAGTAACGAGAACTTTTTGCACTCCAAAGACGCCAACTATCGTTGCATGGGAAGCTTTATGAGTGGTAATTTGTTTTTTCAGGGACTTATGTATCTGGTTACGCTTGTGTTTGGCGGATGGTTGATTGCCAAGGGACAGATGGAGACAGCGGATCTGGCAATGTATGCGCTGTACATTGGAATCTTTATCAGTCCGATCCAAATACTGGTAGAGCTGACGGAAATGATGCAGAAAGGCTTGTCGGGATTTCGTCGATTTTTAGCAGTTGTAGAAACAGAACCGGACATTGTCGATGCAGAGGATGCTAAGCCGTTAGAAAATGTGAAAGGAACAGTTGAGTATAAAGATGTATCTTTTCATTACAGCGATGATGATACACTTGTCTTGTCCGATGTTTCCTTTCGGATTGACGCTGGAAAATCTATAGCGTTGGTAGGACCGTCCGGAAGCGGAAAGACAACGATCTGTTCATTACTTCCAAGATTTTACGATGTGACCGGAGGAAGCATTCGGATCGACGGCAAGGATATTCGCAGTCTGTCGTTAGAAAGCCTTCGCAACAATATTGGTCTTGTGCAGCAGGATGTGTATCTGTTTTGTGGGTCGATAAAGGATAATATTTCCTATGGCAAGCCGGGTGCCTCTATCGAAGAGATCATCGATGCAGCCAAGAAAGCGAATATTCATGATTTTATCATGTCCTTGCCGGATGGATACGATAGTTATGTGGGAGAGCGTGGAACCCGTTTGTCGGGAGGGCAGAAGCAGCGTATCTCGATTGCGCGGGTATTTCTCAAGAATCCGCCGATCTTGATTCTTGATGAGGCAACCAGTGCCTTAGATAACGAAAGTGAGCGCTGGATTCAACATAGTTTGGAAGAACTGGCAAAAAACAGGACGACCATTACCATTGCACATCGCCTGTCGACGATCCGAAATGCGGATGAGATTTTGGTGGTGGCAGATACCGGTATCGCGGAACGGGGTACCCACGAGGAACTTTTGGCGGCAAATGGGATTTATGCACACTATAATGAGATGGCATAAAAAAGCAAAGCCAGCGCTTTGCTTTGCAAGAATTGCAAAGCAATTCTTGGTGGGGTAACGAAACATCACGGGCAATTTCCTATGCCATAAAATAAGAGTGTAGGAATGACAAATTTTATTGTATTTGTTATACTAGCTATATTATTTGGAAAGTGGGTGAGCATATGGCACAGAGCATCAGTATAGGAAAGCAGGATTTTGCTTTTTTAAAGGAAAATAACTGCTTTTTTGTTGATAAAACAAATTTTATCAAAGAATGGTGGGATAATGTCGATGATATTACGCTACTCACCCGCCCGCGACGCTTTGGAAAAACCTTGAACATGAGTATGCTAAATTGTTTTTTCTCTAATAAATATGCAGATCGGGGAGACCTTTTTGAGGGATTGTCTATTTGGAAAGAAGAGAAGTACCGTAGTCTGCAGGGAAAATATCCGGTTATTTTTTTGAGTTTTGCCGATGTAAAACAGACGAATTACAAGGATGCAATTCAAAAGATTAAGAACTGTATTGTAGAGGCTTATCGAAATTTTCCACAGCTTATAACATGGGATGGTTTTAGCGAAGGGGAACGCCGCCAGATTATGGCGGTAACTTCGGAAATGGACGATGTGACAGCACAGGATGCATTGAAAAATCTTTCTGCATGGCTGGAACACTATTATGGTAAGAAAGCTATCATTTTATTAGATGAATATGATACTCCTATGCAGGAAGCTTATGTACATGGCTATTGGGAGCAATTCACTGCGTTCATCCGCAGTCTGTTTAATGCCTCTTTCAAAACGAATCCTTATTTGGAGCGTGCACTGATGACCGGGGTGACAAGGGTTTCCAAAGAAAGCATTTTTTCAGACCTGAATAATCTTCGTGTTATCACAACTACATCTGATCTGTATGCAGATTGCTTTGGATTTACGGAAAAAGAAGTGTTTGATGCTTTAGATAACTATGGTATGGGCGATAAGAAAGAGATTGTCAAACAATGGTATGATGGCTTTACTTTTGGTCAATATCATGATATCTATAATCCATGGTCTATTACGAATTATTTGAAAGAAAAAAAGCTATATCCATATTGGGCATCTACAAGCTCTAATGGCTTGGTGAGCAATTTGATTCAAGCGGCATCTGCAGATATCAAAGAAAAGATGGAAGATCTCCTCAACGGAAAAGAGATTTTGGTGACTTTTGATGAGCAAATTGTGTTTGATCAGTTGGATCAGGATGAAAATGCGATTTGGAGTCTTATGCTCGCCAGTGGTTATTTGAATGTAAATGATGTGGAATATAGAGGAACGCTTTTGGAGCCATGGTATCGATTGTGTATTACGAATTTGGAAACAAAAAGCATGTTTTCGGGGATGTTTCGAGGATGGTTTAAGGCATCGCATGCAAATTATAACGGATTTGTAAAAGCGTTGCTGCAGGGGAGTCTGAAAGAAATGAATATTTATATGAATGATGTGGCATTGGCAACATTCAGTACATTTGATACGGGAAAGCAGCCTTCTAAAAAAAGCGAACCGGAGCGTTTTTATCATGGATTTGTGTTAGGACTTTTAGTGGAACTTAGAGAACGCTATGAAATAAAGTCCAATCGTGAGAGTGGGTATGGTCGTTATGATGTAATGCTTGTGCCATTAAATGAGAGCGATACTGCGATAGTGATAGAGTTTAAGGTGCAGGATCACGAAACAGAAAAGACCTTACAGGACACTGTACAAATGGCTTTGCGGCAGATAGAAGATAAGAATTACGATGCAGATCTAATCGCACTTGGTATTGGATCAGATCGGATCCGACATTACGGATTTGCGTTTGAAGGCAAGAAAGTTTTAATTGGCTAGTATAAGATTTGAGCCCATAATAAAAAATTGATTATCTGAGGAGGCGTAGTTCACGATGCAGCACATTTTATTACTTGTAACCTACCAAACAAAACCGAATACAAGAGAGGCTTTTGTGGAGGAGGTAACGGATTTAGGAATATTACAGAAAATACAAAAGGAAGATGGCTTTGTAGCATATCAATATTATTATGATGCAACGGATGCCAACACCTTGCTTTTGGTAGAAGAATGGGAGTCCGAAGCAAAACAGCAGGCACATTTGCAGACAGCCCACATGGAAGAACTACAAGCAGTGAAAGAAAAATATGTCTTACAGACCTCGGTTCGCAAGATCTCTCTATAATGCAAGGTATGCTTACAAGGCATTTCTGACTATTTGAAATTCTCTGCGCAGTCAGACGGATCGTGTTGCCATGGGAAAATATGACCGTATGGATCAGGTGCAGTACCGAAATGTTTTGTCGGTCATAATTCGTGCGAAGATCAACCCCAGCGGTAACGCAAGAATGATCAAAAGTGCAGCGGCAAGCCAAGAAGCGGCAGAATATAAATTCATCGTACCGAGATTATAGAATCCTTTGTATAAATAGAGTCCCGGTACCATGATCACGATAGAAGGGACCGTGATCGATATTCTTGGATATCCGGCAACTCCTTTTACCGTAGTGGCGAAGATGCCTGCAACAAAAGCACCGGCAAAGGCAGCAACGGCAGGTGGAAAGGATGCAAGATCGATCAGTTCCAATCGAAATGTGTTGGATACAGCACCGATAACTCCTGCCGCGGCTGCCAGCCTAATTGGGCTGTTAAAGAGAATGGAGAATCCGAATACGCCGCCAAAGCTGGCGAGCAGACGCAATATGATCCATTGCCACAGTGCAAATTTAAGTGGCAGAAATGGCATCGGTTTTAATCCAAGAACCATTGCTAAGATCCATGCTGTCATGGTCGCAACAGTGATAATGATCAGCGAATACATCAGGCGTTCCATTCCGGAACGCATATCTAATTTTGCTAAGTCGATACCGCTTGTGATAAACGGGAATCCCGGGATAATAAATAACATAGAACAGATATATCCGGCTTCGTGCTGAACATTAACTGTAAAAAACAACTGCAGTAATCTAAGCAGAACGGTATAGCTTAAACAAGCTGCTGATACAGAAGAGATGATTCCTAAAAACAGCGTCAAATGATGTTTCGTCATTTTGCATCGGATATAATTGCCGATACCTGCACCGATAAAAGCGCATAACATTTCAATGACTCCGCCGCCTAATAAAAAGGTAAAGGATCCACAGGCGAGTGCAGCGGCAAGCGCTAAAGCACCTGGAGAATATAATCCGTGTATTTTTTCAATTTCATCTAATGTCGAGTGGATCATTTCACAGCTTTTCGTAATCTCTTGGTCGGCAAAGCCGGACACCAGTTTTTCCAAGCGATTTAGCTGTGAAGTATTTACACTGGTGTTCGTCAGACACAGCGATTGGCTAAAACTTTGCTCCCCGTCAAAACAAGTATAATTGATCGACATTAATCCAATATCAACCGTACAAGTCATATTCATTAACTCGGAAAGTTCATTCATGGAACTACGAACACGCCATGCCCCGGTTCCACAGGAAAGCATCATAATCCCGACACGTCCGACAACAGAAGCCTTGGCAGGAAGAGAAGCCTCTGTGATCGGTGTTGGATCTGTCTTGTCAGCATATTCATGCCATAAAATATCCATATGATTTTTCTTGATGTTTGCACCTGTAATCGCTGTTTTCATAATCATCTTACATCCCTTTCTGCAACCGTTGACTGTACTCACATGGGCAAGTTTTTGTGCATCGCGGTATTATAAATCCAAACTGTCTGCTCCGGCGGTTCGGATCATTTCTTCGCGACAGGACAGCACGAGTCCGTCAATCACGCCAATATGTCGAAGCATTTTGGATTCAAATTGCTTGATTGGGAGAAGCACGCCGAGTTCATCAAAAGTTTTGCCGGATCTGCTTCCGGTTTCCTGACCGTAAAAAACAATGGCAGAGTAAGCTTCCTGCTGGATTTTATGAAAAGTTGTCCAAATGACATCGTATGCCTGCGCTTCGGACAGATGTAACTTTTTCGTATCCGGTAACGCATACAGTAGGAGAATACCGCGTTCTTTATTTTCGTGTTTTTCTTTGATGTTCATGTCGGATGTGTAATATCGAACGAGATCATAGCCGTCAGCCAAATATAATTTTGAGCGTGGGGCTGCATCGTGAGCATGGTAAATTTCTTGAAATTTTTTATATTCATGTTTTGATACGAGATTCTTTTTGTCCGCTAACAATTTGCCATCTGCATCTGTTAGTAAGATCGGGTTTTCACCGGCTTTGCCATGAAAGCGTTTTGGGATCAGATATGCTTCTTTGAGCAGATCAAACATGGAGCGGTGGCATAACTCCAACAAAAGCGCACTAACATCACCATTTTTGTATGCATTCAAAAGCACCTCTGCAAAATGATGAGAATCCGGGTCGACATATCTGTTTTCATCATCTAAATGGTCGTAAAAAGTATCAAGAAGTCTTTCACAGCAGTCATCTGAAGAAAGAATCCTTGAAAAAATCTTTTCGACTTCCTCTTCTCTCGGTAATACTAATGCCATAAGATCATCTCCATTATATGTTGTTTTTTTGCTTTGAAACGATTATAATTGAATCATTTCAATAAGTAAAAAGTATTATTGATATAGCTGCAATAACACATTGATATACTGACGCCTATACCATAAAGGGGACAGGAAAGGAATGAACGGTCATTATGGATGTAAATTTTGAATACTACAGAATATTTTATTATGTAGCGAAATATCGAAATTTTACGAAAGCGGCACATGCTTTACATAATAGTCAGCCCAATATTACACGAGCGATGAATTGCCTGGAGCGGGAAATACACTGCACCTTATTCATACGGACAAATCGTGGAGTACGGTTGACCGAAGAGGGAGAAAAGCTTTTTCGGCATGTTTCTGCAGCTATGATGCAGATATTAGCGGCAGAAGAGGAATTGACTGAGAGTGCCGAGTTGGAAAAGGGCTGCGTTTCTATCAGTGCGAGTGAGATCGCCCTAAATATTTTTCTGCTGGAAAAGTTAAAAAAATTTCATATGGCGTATCCTAAGGTGCAATTAAAACTATATAATCATTCTACACCGCAGGCAATTCATGCAGTACAAAGCGGAGAAGCTGATTTTGCAGTGATCACAACACCGACAGTAACGGATAAGACACTAAAAACAACCCGTCTCTGTGACTTTCAGGAGATCCTGATCGCCGGAAATACCTTTCAGGCGCTTGCAGAGCAAAAGCTATCGCTGCAGGATTTATTACAGTTTCCGTTGATCTGTATGGAGAAAAACACGATAACCAGACAATTTTATCAGAAATTATTTTTGGAACACGGTCTTTCTTTGGAGCCGTCGATCGAAACTGCTACAGCGGATCAGATCCTTCCGTTGGTAAAGCATGAGCTTGGACTTGCTTTTCTTCCAAAGGCAATGGCGAAAGAGGCGATCGCGCATAGGGAGATCCTTTGTATTCCGCTAAAAGATAAAATCCCTAAGCGCAGCGTTTCGATGATCTATGATGCCAGAGGACCAAGAAGCGTAGCTGCGCAGACATTTCAAAAAATATTGCTGGAAGAGGGGGAATAGCATGACCTTACAACAACTAAAATATGTAGTGACCGTTGCCGAAACCGGGACGATCACGGAAGCGGCAGGTAAATTATACATTTCACAGCCGAGTCTTACGAATGCGATCCATGAATTGGAACGGGAGATGCAGATTGTGATCTTTAACCGGACCAATAAGGGAATAAGCCTTTCCAAAGAGGGGGATATCTTTTTGGGTTACGCCAGACAGGTGCTTGAGCAGGCTGAAATTCTAGAGGATAAATACAAGGGAGAAGGCAGCGGCAAAAAGCAGTTTTGTGTTTCGACCCAGCATTATTCGTTTGCAGTAAATGCATTTGTCGACCTGATCAAAAAATACGGTCAAGAAGAGTATGACTTCAGCCTTCGCGAAACGCAGACTTATGAGATCATTGAAGATGTAGCAAAAATGAGAAGCGAGATTGGCATTCTCTTTTTGAATGATTTTAATGAGAAAGTCATCACGAAAATATTAAAGTCCAATGAGTTGGAATTTCATGAACTTTTTGTGGCAAAGCCGCACGTATTTATCAGTCGCAGACATCCTTTAGCAGATCGTCAGATCATTACGAATGAAGAGTTGGAAAGTTATCCGTATCTGTCTTTTGAGCAGGGCGAGCACAATTCGTTTTATTTTTCGGAGGAAATTTTTTCCGTATCGGAGCGCAAGAAAAATATTCGTGTGCGTGACCGGGCAACGCTGTTTAATCTTTTGATCGGATTAAACGGTTACACGGTATGCAGTGGTGTGATCGATAAGAAATTAAATGGCAAAGATATTATCGCCGTGCCATTAGCGGATGAAAGTGATATGCGGATCGGCTATATCACGCACAGAAAAGGAATGTTAAGCCGATTGGGAACCACTTATCTGGATGCATTAAGTAAATATATTGGCTGATCATAGTTTCAAACTATGGTCGGCCTGTATTTTTATGTATTTTTCAATAGGGACCATTCCTCGTATAATAGTCACATAGCGTTGCAAGGGGGATTTGTGTTTTGTACATTTGGCATGAATACCGTAGGAAGAGAAAGTGTGCAGAAATGAGGAAGAATATGCAGACAGCAGTCATTGGTTACCCAAGAATAGGAACATTACGAGAATTAAAATTTGCCTCCGAACAGTATTTCCGAAAGGAGATCGAGGCGGGAGAACTTTTGCAGACCGCAAAAGAATTGAGAAAAACGCATTGGCTTACACAGAAAGAGGCAGGGATTTCTTTTATTTCCAGCAATGATTTTTCGTTCTATGACAATATGTTAGATACCGCCGTATTATTTGGCATTGTTCCGAAACGATATAAAGAACTTCAGTTATCAGAGTTAGATACCTACTTTGCGATGGCGCGTGGCTATCAGGGCGATTCCGGTGATGTAAAAGCATTGGCAATGAAGAAATGGTTTAACACGAATTATCATTATATCGTTCCAGAAGTGGAAGATGAGATGGTGATCGAGCTAAAAGGGAACAAACTTTTTGCAGAGTATCATGAAGCAAAAGAGCTTGAGATCACAACAAAGCCGACAGTGATCGGTGCTTATACACTGTTAAAACTTTGCCGATATACCGGAACGAAAAAAATGGCAGATTATGTGGATGCCGTGAGTAAAGCATATCGGGATCTGATTGTGAAATGCGAAACAGAAGGTATTGACTGGCTACAGTTTGATGAGCCTGCACTTGTACAAGATATGGGACAGGATGAAATTCAGTTATTCCACAAATTATATGATGAAATCCTTGCTGCAGATAACAAGTGTCATGTGTTATTGCAGACTTATTTTGGCGATGTGCGTGATATTTATGAGGATTTGATCCAAATGCCATTTGCCGGGATCGGACTTGATTTTATCGAGGGTAAGCAGACAGTTTCATTGATCAAGCAGTTTGGTTTCCCACAGGATAAATTGTTATTTGCAGGACTCGTTAATGGTAAAAATATTTGGAAAAACCATTATGAGAAAACGCTGCAGACGATAGAAGATTTACCGGTTGCAAAGAATCATATTGTACTGTCCACATCTTGTTCTTTGCTCCATGTGCCATATACATTACAGCATGAGCAGAAGTTATCGGAAGAATACAAAGCATACTTTGCATACGCTGAGGAAAAATTAGTGGAACTGCAGGAACTAAGCACTTTGGCAGAGTCCGCAGATCATACAGCAGAAAGTACCTTTGTGAAGAATAAAACATTATTTTTACAGCATAGAAACTGCGAGAATGAGGAAGTTACAAAGCGTCTTGCCGGAATAAAGGAGACTGATTATACAAGACTTCCGGAGCGCGTTGAGCGGCAAAAATTACAGAAGACGGTACTTGGCCTTCCGGAATTTCCGACGACAACGATTGGATCATTCCCGCAGACAAAGGATGTCAAGGCAAATCGTTCTGCGTACCGCCGTGGTGAGATCACAGAGCAACAGTATATTGCTTTCAATCAGCAAAAGATCGCAAAATGTGTTAAATGGCAGGAAGAGATTGGTTTGGATGTTCTCGTGCATGGCGAATATGAGCGAAATGACATGGTAGAGTATTTCGGAGAGGCGTTAGGTGGATTTTTGTTTACCGAAAAAGCATGGGTACAGTCTTATGGAACGCGCTGCGTAAAACCACCGATCATTTGGGGCGATGTATATCGCAAAAATCCGATCACGGTAGAGTGGTCTGTCTATGCGCAGTCTCTTACGAAAAAGATCATGAAGGGAATGCTTACCGGACCGGTAACGATCTTGAATTGGTCGTTCCCTAGGGAGGATATTTCCATCAAAGAATCTATTTCTCAGATCGCATTGGCAATTCGTGATGAAGTGCTAGATCTCGAAGCAAATGGCATTCAGATGATCCAGATCGATGAGGCAGCACTACGCGAGAAATTACCACTTCGTCATTCGGATTGGTATACAGAATATCTTGATTTTGCAATTCCTGCATTTCGTCTGACCCATAGCGGTGTCAAACCGGAAACGCAGATTCATACGCATATGTGCTACAGTGAATTTACAGACATCATTTCGGCGATCGATGATATGGATGCGGATGTGATCACCTTCGAGGCGTCTCGTTCCGATTTGCAGATTTTGGATTCTCTCAAAGAAAATCATTTTGAGACAGAGGTTGGTCCCGGTGTGTATGACATCCATTCACCAAGAGTTCCATCGGTTGAAGAGATCGTAAAGGCACTGCATGCGATGCTTACCAGGATCGACAAAGATAAATTATGGGTGAATCCGGATTGTGGCTTAAAAACCAGAGGTGTACCGGAGACAGATGCCAGTCTTCGTAACATGGTGGCTGCGGCAAAACAGATCCGGGAAGAGGTTTGATCGCGGGTATTTTTGTGGCAAAATAACTTTGGAAAAAAGTTTGAGCTCTCATATTTTTGCGATAAATTAAAAGGTGAAATTCTACGTATAAAATAAATATTTCTTTTTCGTGTAAAAAGGTGTAAAATAGCAACGGCAATTTTGTCGTTGCTATTTTTGATAGTATAGGAAATGGTTCGTTTTACACTACAGGCAGCACAAAATGCCGATTTTACTCATTACAAGAGAGTCATGTTCGTAGCATGAAATCAGAAGAAATGGAGGTATTACCATGAACGAAGTAATCAAAGCAATGAAAGAAAGACGCAGTATTCGTAAATTTAAGGCAGAAATGCCACCTAAGGCAGATCTGGAACAGATCGTAGAGGCTGGTTTGTATGCAGCCAATGGCAGGGGCAGACAGGCAGTGATCACTATTGCAGTGACGGATAAAGAACTGCGGGATAAATTGTCGGCAGTCAACAATGAGATCATGGGTGGACCGGAAGGCAACGATCCTTTTTATGGCGCACCTGCGATTTTGATCGTACTCGCTAATAAGGAAGTGCCTACAGCTCCGTATGATGGTAGTCTTGTTATGGGCAATCTGATGCTTGCAGCACATTCTCTGGGTCTTGGCAGCATTTGGATCCACAGAGCGAAAGAAGAGTTTGAAATGCCGGAATATCAGAAGCTCTTAAAAGATCTTGGAATCGAAGGCGAGTGGGAAGGCATCGGTCATTGTGCGGTAGGTTATATAGATGGCGAAAATCCTGCTGCAGCACCTAGAAATGATGGAAGAGTATTTTGGGTAGAGTAAAAGGAGGAATTTATGAATAAACTAAACAAGGTTACCTTAACAGCTGCAACTTGTGGGTTAGATCTAGGCGATGGCAGCGAGAGAGCAGAATATGTCAATCAGGATTATATTCTGAACACGCTCGGACGACCACACCGTAATATTGGTATCATGTATACCTATTATCCAAAAGATAAAGAATGGCCGGAGCGAATCAGTGTTGCTTGTAAAGACATGGAAATTCATTTTCAGTGGGATTATCCTTATGATGACTATTTCCCATATCGCGGCGGTATTGACGGTGATACAACCGGACAGCCATTTGAGCAGATGCGAGACATCAGACGTCATGGACAGGATGTTGCTCTTACTTTGACCATTGATTGTTCTTTGGAAGATCAATATCTTAGACAGATTGCTAAGGATTTAAAACCTTTTGGCAGAATGCGTCTTCGTATCAATCACGAATGTGGTGGCGATTGGTTTACCCATAACCAGCGTTTTTCTTATCAGGAGGTTGGTGATTTCTTTGTTCGTTTCGCAAAGATCGTCAAAGAGGAAGCACAGCAGATTTCTGTTGTATTTTGTGGAAGTGCCGTTGGCGACATTAGTGTAGAAGATGCCCCTGTTCAATTTGAAAAAGAGTTCAAAGAAGCTTTTGCAACTGCAGATATCTGGTCGAATGACTGCTATTTGGCACTGCATTACGGATGGCCGTTTGACGTATGTGAAAAGGGCGGTAACAGCTATGCTATGACACCAGTGGATGAGTTTTTTGAGCGTTTGCGTAAGACCTCGAAACGAATTACAAAAGTAAACGGCGGAATCTGCAAGCCAATGGTAGTATCTGAATTTAATACTGACGGCGATGTGACCGGACCATTACATCAGGGCGAATCGATCAAGCGTTTTGTTGAGAAGTTAAAGTCCGAAAATGCGGACTGGTTTGATGGATTCTCTATGTATCAATTTAGGGACAGAGGACGTTTAGGTCTGGAGATCGAGGATCCCAATAACGCTTCTGTAGGTATTCCACAGCCAATCTTAAAGGATTATAAGGATATTTTGAAGGATCCATTTTTCATGCCGGGTTTGAATGAAGCAGAGGAAGTAACTCTTCCTGCAACGTTACGCTGGGGAAGCGCTGAAGATGCAGAGGGTATTGCAATTCCGATCAAGTTTGAGAAAACGCCGGAATTTTGCGAAGTAACCTTTGAAGAAGAATTAAATTTAATGATGGAATTAAATGGCCGTTGGTTCTATAAAGCACCAGGGACGAAAACGGTAGATATGATGTCTGCGTTTTTTGAAACTCCGATCGAGCCGGGAGCAGAGCTTTCCTTAAAAATATTTGCCCCACCGGCTTCCGGAGAAAACGATCCGGCACAGGGAGAGGATTGGGCAGTTAATTATTACACAACGATAACTAAAATGCCGGAGCTTCGTATTCGTTACGAAGAAGTGCAGGAGGTACTATAAGTTATGTTATATATTATGCGACATGGCAAAACAGATTGGAATATACAGCGCAAACTGCAGGGGCGTACGGACATTCCTTTGAATGAAGAGGGACGACAGATGGCAAAGCAGGCAAGGGAAGATTACCTCAATATTCCTATTGATATTTGTTACTGTTCCCCATTGATTCGTGCACGAGAGACAGCAGAGCTTGTTTTACAGGGGCGAAATATTCCGATATTATGTGACGACCGATTGATCGAGATGGGCTTTGGAATATATGAGGGAACTGCGAATTGTGAAGATATTCCAGACTGTCCGGTCGGCATGTTGTTTCGGCATCCTGAGCAGTATATTGCCCGAGACGGTGCAGAGAGTATGCAGGAACTTTGGGAGAGAACCGGTCAATTTTTAAGCGAAATTGTATATCCGCAGCTCAAAGAGGGAAAAAACATATTGATCGTTGGACATGGTGCTATGAATTCCAGCATTCTTTGTCAGGTGAAACATATTCCACTTCGGGATTTTTGGAAAGCCGGCATCCCTAACTGCAAATTAATGAAGTTATGCTAAACTTTTGATTCACTGTTAATGACAAAAAGAACCAATCCGGGTTTTACCGGGATTGGTTCTTTTTGGTTCTAAAGACTTATAAAATAAGGCTTTATGGTATTTATAAAAAATGCGAATGATAAAATAATCAGAAGTTATTAGACATCAGAAATGGAATGCATATAATGGGAGACATGGCAAAAAGCCATGGAAAGGAAGTGAGTATTACGGAGGCATTAACAAAGGAGCTGATGGAAGAATTAAACTGCAATACAGTATTCACAATTCCCGCTTTTGGCGGCATCAAAGTTCCGGAATCAGTCGTCGTAACATGGATCATTATGGCGTTATTGATTCTCCTCTCCATTTTACTGACAAGAAACTTATCCATTGATAATCCTGGCAAGGTACAGCTTGCTTTGGAATCGGGATACCAGATGGCAGAGAGCTTTTTTGGTGAACTGCTCGGAGCAAACGGATTAAAATATCTACCGTATTTGCTGAGCGTGTTGCTGTATATCGCAGTAGCCAACCTGATTGGGCTGATCGGATTCAAGCCACCTACAAAAGATATGGGTGTTACCGCTGCAATGGCCGTTATGAGCATTGTTCTGGTAGAAGTAGCAGGAATCCGCCAAAAAGGGACCAAAGGCTGGTTGAAAGGTTTCTTGGAACCAATATGGATCGTAGCACCGATCAATCTTTTGGAAGTGTTTACCAGACCGTTGTCGCTGTGTATGCGATTGTTTGGTAATGTACTTGGTTCCTATGTTGTTATGGAGTTGTTAAAAATTGTCGTTCCGGCAGTTTTACCAGCCGTCTTTAGTGTTTATTTTGATATTTTTGACGGACTGATCCAAGCATTTGTATTTGTATTTTTGACTGCTTTATATATTGGTGAAGCAGTGGAGATGGATTAAGAGTTTAAGTATTAAGAGTTTAAGTATTAAGAAAGCTTGCAAGGCGGGCGCTGTGCGCAGCAAGCTATTGATTACATACAGGCAGCGCAGAAAAGAGGTAAATTATGACACAGTTAATCGCTATTGGAGCAGGTATTGCAGTTTTGACAGGTATCGGAGCAGGTATTGGTATTGGTTTAGCTACATCCAAAGCAGTGGATGCAATCGCAAGACAGCCGGAAGCAGAACCAAAGATCAAAGTCAACTTAGTGCTTGGTTGTGCATTAGCCGAGGCAACTGCTATCTATGGTTTCGTTATTGCCTTACTGATCATATTGATGCTTCATTAATACAGACAGAAAGGCTGGCGATACAACATGTTACGTTTTGATGGATTTATCTTTACCTTGTTAAATTTGGTCGTTTTGTATGTTGCCATGAGACATTTTTTGATCGGACCGATTCAAAATGTATTGGCAGCACGCAAAGAGATGATCGACAAGCAGTTTGCTACTGCACAGAGCAAGGAAGACGAAGCTATGCAGTTAAAACAGCGATATGATGGTCTGCTCGAAAATGCCAAAGAGGAATCCAAACAGATAGTAGAAGAATCCCGAACACGTGCCGGTAAGGAGTATGAGGAACGTGTTCAGAAAGCAGAGCGGCAGGCAAATCGTATATTGGAAAAAGCAAAACAGGATGTAGAAAACGAGCGCGAGCAGGCGATGGAAGCCATGCAAAAACAGATTGCCGGTGTCGCCATGGCTGCGGCTGGTAAGATTCTGAAAGAGCAGGCGGACTCCAGTGTGGATCGCTCTATCTACGATCAGTATATTGCTGGAATAGGGGAATCTCATGAAGCAGACGGCAATTAATTATGGAAAAGTTCTGTTTGAACTTGGAATTTCAGAAGATGCTGTTGAAACCGCTAAGCAGCTTTACTTACAGTCGGAAGAATTGCGTAAAGTGTTGAACAGTCCGATCGTGACCCGTGCTCAAAAGCATCGGATCATTGACAAACTGTTTCCTCAGGAAATGCATTCTTTTCTTAAGAAGGTTTGTGATTACAACGAAGCAGAGATTCTTCCTGACATATTCTCGGCATATGAGATATGGCGCAGAGAAAGTCAGGGTATTTTGGTCGGAACACTTTATTATATGACAGAACCGACGAAAGCACAGCTTAGAAATATCGAACAGGGACTTTGTAAAAAGCTTGGCTGTCAACAATTACAGCTAACGCTGGAAGAAGATCACAGTTTGATCGGTGGATTCGTGATCCGGATCGGTGATCTGGAGATCGATCAAAGCATTTTAGGCAGTGTAAACGGCTTAAAACAAAAATTGACTAGGAGATGATGATGTGAGTACAATCAGCTCAGAAAATATTATATCTATTTTAAGAAGCGAGATTGAAAATTACGAAATAGAAAGCAGAGAGCATGAAGTAGGTACCGTAATCTGGGTTGGTGACGGAATTGCAACCATCTATGGTATGGAACATGCGATGTATGGCGAGATCGTGATTTTTAAAAACGGTGTAAAGGGAATGGTACAGGATATTAAACAGACGGAGATCGGCTGCATTATCTTAGGTAAAGACACCGGCATTCGCGAAGGAATGAAAGTAACTCGTACCAAGAAACGTGCCGGTATTCCGGTTGGAGAACATTATTTAGGACGCGTTGTCAATGCACTGGGTGCTCCAATTGATGGCAAGGGCGACATTGAAGCCGATGACTATCGCCCAATCGAATGTGATGCACCGGGAATCGTGGATCGTAAATCCGTTTCCGTTCCGCTGGAAACCGGAATCTTGTCTATTGATTCTATGTTTCCGATCGGCCGCGGTCAGCGTGAGTTGATCATTGGTGACAGACAGACCGGTAAGACTTCAATTGCGATGGACGCTATTTTGAACCAGAAAGGCAAAGATGTTATTTGTATCTATGTTGCAATCGGTCAGAAAGCATCTACCGTAGCAAAGTTAGTGAATACTTTAGAAAAAAATGATGCGTTGGATTATTCCATTGTCGTAACGGCTACCGCAAGTGAATCAGCATCATTGGAATATATTGCACCATATTCCGGAACTGCTTTGGCAGAATATTTCATGTATGAAGGAAAAGATGTTTTGATCGTTTATGACGATCTTTCTAAACATGCAGTTGCCTATCGTGCCTTATCTCTGTTATTAGAGCGTTCTCCGGGTCGTGAGGCATATCCTGGTGATGTATTTTATTTGCATTCCCGTTTGCTGGAGCGTTCCAGCCGGTTAAGCGATGAGTTAGGCGGTGGTTCCATTACGGCACTTCCGATCATTGAAACGCAGGCAGGAGATGTGTCTGCCTACATACCGACAAATGTAATTTCCATCACAGACGGTCAGATATTCTTAGAGAGTGATTTGTTCTTTGCCGGAATGCGACCTGCTGTCAATGTAGGTCTTAGCGTATCCCGTGTTGGTGGTGCGGCACAGACGAAAGCAATGAAAAAAGCATCCGGTACCGTTCGTATTGATCTGGCACAGTTCCGTGAGATGGAAGTGTTTACGCAGTTTAGTTCAGATCTGGATGAAGAAACGAAGGAACAGCTTGCTTATGGTAATGGACTGATGGAATTATTAAAGCAGCCTTTAGGGCATCCAATGTCTTTGGCTGAACAGGTAGTCACTTTGGTAGCAGCAACTTCCAGATTGTTTATTCCGATTCCAAAGGAGCAGATCAAGGAAACACAGCTTGGCTTGTTAGATTATTTCCATAGTAATTATCCGGAGATCATGAAACGCATCGATAACGATAAGGATCTGACCGACGAATTGAAAGAATCCATCGTAGCCGGTGCTAAGAAATATTTGGAACAGAATTAATAATTGATGCGCAAATGCGTGTGCAGAAACGAGGAGTATTATGGCGAATACGAAGGAAATACAAAAACGCATGAAAAGCATAAAAGATACGATGAAGATCACCAATGCGATGTATATGATTTCGTCAACCAAGTTACAGAAAGCCAAGAAGAAACTAGCTGACACTGAACCATATTTTTATTCATTGCAGCAGGCGTTTCGTCGTATCCTGCGTCATATCCCGGATCTGGACAGTATTTATTTTAAGGATACCAGTCAGATCCCGACAGAAGACAAAAAGACCGGCTACATTGTAGTTACCGCCGACAAAGGACTTGCCGGTGCATATAATCACAATGTGATCAAGATGGCACATTCCCTGTTCGAAGATGGCGGACAAAACAGTTTGTTCGTACTTGGAGAGCTTGGTCGTCAATATTTTGCAAGAGAGGGGCTTCATGTGCATAAGCACTTTAAGTACACTGTACAAAGTCCAAGCCTGCACCGTGCAAGAATGATCACCGATGATATTTTAGAACGATATCGAAATGGTGAACTAGACGAAGTGTATATCATATACACCTGCATGGAAAATTCGGTGACGACAGTGGCGGAAATGCGTAAGCTTTTACCGTTATCGAAAGAGGAATTTGAAGTTCATATGCCAATTGATGTATATCAGGAAGAGCTTAAGGCAGAACCCTCTTGGAATACGATCTTAGAGCGTTTGGTTCCGAATTACATCAATGGATTTATTTATGGTGCATTGGTAGAATCTTATGCGAGCGAACACAATTCCCGCATGATGGCCATGCAGTCGGCAACGGATAGTGCGAAACAGATATTAGCGCAGCTTTCCATCGAGTATAATCGCGTGCGGCAGGCGGCGATCACACAAGAGATCACAGAAGTCATCAGCGGCGCAAAAGCACAAAAACGCAAACACAAATAGGTGTCAATGACTTTATGTCTTAAGCACACATGACATAAAGTTCACTGCGAACGAATTACGTGTGCAGAAATGAGGAATAGCATGAAGAAGGGAAAAATTGTTCAGGTATCCGGTCCTGTTATTGATGTTGAATTTGAAGACAGTGACCTTCCATTTATCAAGGATGCACTGGAGGTAAATAACGACGGAAAACGCTGTGTCATGGAAGTTGCTCAGCATATTGGCAATAATACCGTGCGCTGCATCATGTTGGCATCCAGTGAGGGTCTGCATAAAGATATGGAAGTTATCGCAACCGGAAGTGGAATTAAAGTACCGGTTGGAGAGAAAACGTTAGGCCGTCTGTTTAATGTACTAGGTGAAACGATTGATAATGGCGAAGCTTTGGATGAGGAGGAGCATTGGTGCATTCACAGAGATGCACCGGGATTTGAGGAACAGAGTCCGGCTGTAGAAGTGTTGGAAACCGGAATTAAAGTCATTGATCTGCTGGCACCTTATGCCAAGGGCGGTAAGATCGGTCTATTCGGTGGTGCCGGTGTCGGTAAGACCGTATTGATTCAGGAATTGATTCAAAATGTTGCTACGGAACATGGTGGATATTCTATTTTTACCGGTGTTGGTGAACGCTCCCGTGAGGGTAATGATCTTTGGTCAGAAATGAAAGAATCCGGTGTTCTCAATAAAACTGCATTAGTGTTCGGGCAGATGAACGAGCCACCAGGAGCTCGTATGCGAGTTGCTGAGACAGGGCTTACCATGGCGGAATATTTCCGTGATGAAGAGCATCAGGATGTGTTGTTATTTATCGATAACATCTTCCGTTACGTACAGGCCGGATCAGAGGTATCCGCGTTGCTTGGCCGTATGCCATCCGCAGTTGGTTATCAGCCAACATTGGCTAATGAAGTTGGTGAATTGCAAGAGCGTATTGCATCGACGAAAAACGGTTCCGTTACGTCTGTACAGGCAGTATATGTACCGGCCGACGACCTTACCGATCCGGCTCCGGCGACAACATTTGCCCATTTGGACGCAACGACTGTTTTATCCAGAAAAATTGTAGAGCAGGGTATTTATCCGGCAGTTGATCCGCTAGAGTCTAATTCACGAATTTTGGAAGAAGATATTGTCGGCAAAGAGCATTACGATACAGCAAGACGTGTTCAGGAAATTTTGCAAAAATATACTGAATTACAGGATATTATCGCTATTCTTGGTATGGAAGAGTTATCTGAAGAAGATAAGATCACCGTATATCGTGCCAGAAAAATACAGCGATTTTTGTCACAGCCGTTCCATGTAGCTGAGACGTTTACCGGTGTTCCAGGCAAATATGTACCATTGAAAGAAACGATCCGTGGTTTCAAAATGATCATTGATGGTGAAATGGATGACTATCCGGAGCAGGCATTTTTCAATGTGGGTACGATTGATGAAGTGATCGAAAAGAGCAAAGAAAAGCAGGCATAATAAAATGCCTGCAGGAAAGGAAGGTGGACAATGAACACCTTTTTATTAAATGTGACAGCATGTGACCGTGTCTTCTTTGAGGGGTATTGCAGACAGGTTATATTGCCGTTGGAGGATGGCGAAAAAGGCATTCAGGCGCATCACGAAAATATGGTGTTTGCCGTTAATGTTGGAGAATTACGTATTCAGACAGAAGACGGAGCGTGGATCACCGGCGTGGTCGGCAGTGGCTTTGCACAGGTGATCAACAATCGTGTCAGTGTATTAGTGGATACCGCAGAGCATCCGGACGAGATCGATGTACGTCGTGCCAAAGAAGCAAAAGAGCGTGCAAAAGAGCAGTTGAGACAGGAACAAAGTATTCGGGAATATCATATGTCCAAAGCTTCCTTAGCACGCGCTATGTCAAGACTTCGCTATAGCAGTAAAGATGATATGCGGATTTGATCTGGTATCAATTAGACAGCGAAAACAACTACGAGGTGATTTTAGGAAATAAAATGTTTTCCTTGATCCAGCCACACAAAAAATCATGAAATTCCATGATCGTGCGATTATGTTGTTTGGATTCCGGAACAGTAACGATGATCTGGCGTCTGCAGAACGGACTTTCGATCGGAAGTAGTTTTACATGCTTCGAGAATGAAGATTCCCAAGAGTACTGTGGCCAAAAGCCGATCCCCAGACCGGCTGCAATCAGATTGCGCACTGTCTCCGGGCTGTCGCTTTCATAGACGATGTTCGGCTTAAACTCAGCAGCCGCACAAAATTCGTCACAGATCTGACGAACCGGGCGTGTTTTTTCCAAGCTGACATATGATTCTGTGGCAGTGTCCTGCAATCGTATGGAATGTTTGTGGGACAGTTCCGATGAAGTTGGTACTGCCAGATAAAATTCTTCCGTAAACAACACCCGCTGGGAAGGTTTTAATTCCGTATCTAAGCCGGTCGCTGAAATAAAGTAATCAGCAACGGGATCATCCGGTTTTTGGGACAAGCGGAATTTGACTTCCGGGTGGATTTCCCGGTAAGCAATAATGCAATTAGTGATAACCGAAGAGGCAGAGCGCAGATTCAGGTGGATGACCGGCTGATTTTGCTGCGCTGCCTCTTTGATCTCATCGGGAATAGCATCTAATGCGGCCATGATCGGTGTCAAACGTTTCTGTAGCATTTTACCGGTTGCGTTTAATGTAATATGACGGTTCTCACGATTGAATAAAGGTGTATCAAATTCCTCTTCCAAGTGCCGTATCGCCTGTGAAACAGCAGGTTGTGCAATGTGTAAACTCTCTGCAGCTTTCGTTACATGTTCGTATTTGGCAACGGCCAAAAAGTACTTCAATTGAAATAACTCCATAATCTTCCTCATTCCTTTGCATCAATTAAAGGTGTGCCGTAACAGTCACATACTGCCAGGCACTTTACAATAAATACAATGTTGCCAATATACCATAAGATGGAAAGTATGGCAAATTTATGTCAATTTATGCACTCAAACTTCGCGTATCCGAAGCTTGAACTATACAGAATAACGGAGGGATGGTTTCCTGCTTATTGTTGACGGTTTTCGGGGAAATAGGTATAATGGGGGTCGGAGTTTTAATCAGAAATGGAGGATTTTTCATGAATGCAAGTGTAGCAATTCAGGTATTACCGAATGTAACGGAAGATGAAGAAGTGATCCGTATTGTTGATGAGGTGATCGCATATATTAAAAGTTTTGGACTTTCTACATCCGTAGGTCCCTTTGAGACAACGATCGAAGGTGATTACGATCAGTTGATGGAAATCGTAGCAGGCTGTCAGAAAATTGCCATAAAAGCCGGATGTGATCAGGTGTCCACCTATGTCAAGATTGTTTATAAGCCGGAAGGCGATGTATTAACAATTGAAAAAAAGGTTTCAAAACATCACTAATATCATTATGTAGGCAATTGCAGGAAATGGAGAGAACATTGAAGGAAATTAAAATTGGTTCCCATGTGGGAATGGCTGGAAAAGAGATGTTTTTAGCCTCCGTAAAGGAAGCAGCAAGTTATGGTGCGAATGTATTAATGCTATATACCGGTGCACCGCAAAACACAAGACGAAAAGATGTTTCTGAACTGAATATCGAAGCTGGATGGGCCTATGCGAAAGAGCATGGGATCGAGGAGATCATTGTACATGCACCGTATATCATTAATCTTGCCAACACGGTGAAACCGGAGATATTTGAGCTTGCAACGGAATTTTTGGCCAAAGAGATCACGAGAACAGCTGCAATGGGAAGCCATATTCTGGTTTTGCATCCGGGTTCCCATGTAAAAGCCGGTGAAGAGGTCGGGATCAAACAGATCATCTGCGGCTTAAATATGGTGTTAGATGATAATGACGATGATGTCTATATCGCACTGGAAACAATGGCCGGCAAGGGAAGTGAACTTGGCAAAACCTTTGAAGAGATTAAGCAGATTTATGACGGTGTACACAAAAAAGACCGTCTGCGGGTATGTTTTGATACGTGTCATGTCAATGATGCCGGATATGACCTGGTCGGTGATTATGACGGTGTTTTTGCAAAATTTGATGAAGTGATCGGGTTAGACCAGATCGCTGTATTCCATATTAACGACAGCAAAAATCCACTGGGTGCTCATAAGGATCGCCACGCCAACATTGGCGAAGGCGAGATCGGTTACGATACGCTGCATCGCTTGGTACATGATGAACGTTTTGCCCAAATTCCGAAAATCCTTGAAACACCTTGGCGCGTGATCGACGGTGAAGGCACTAAAAAGAACAGCGCAGCCCCTTATAAAGAGGAGATTGCCTGGCTGCGGGAACCAATCTCGTAAACGTTGGACATATAACAACAGGGCACAGGCGGACTGTGCAGAAATGAGGATGCATGTGAATTCCCGGATTTTATTGGTGGAAGATGATCCCACTATTGTAAAAACATTGACTGAATTTCTTAAACTGGAAGGCTTTTTCGTCTCAAATACTGCCGGTCAGACCGATGCCATTGCTTTTTTAGAAGAGCATGAACGAGAGACCGCCTTGGTTCTCTTGGACGTATCACTGGCAGAGGGCAACGGATTTTCAGCCTGTGCTGAGATCAAAGCAAAATACGATCTTCCTGTTATCTTTTTAACCGCTTCCGGAGATGAATACAGTGTTGTCACCGGGTTAGATCTCGGTGCGGATGATTATATTGGAAAACCTTTCCGGCCGAGAGAACTGGTATCCCGCATACGCAGTGTATTGCGCAGATGCAGGAAAGCACAGAACATTATTGAATTGGGAGACGTTACAATAGATACTGCCGGTGGTACTGTCCGCAAAGAGGGACAGGAATTGTTTTTGTCGGCGTTAGAATACCGCCTGTTACTCGTTTTTGCCAATCACAAGGGCAACGTATTATCCAGGAATCAGCTTTTGGAAGAGATTTGGGATGTGGCAGGAGAGTTTGTAAACGACAATACGTTGACCGTTTATATCAAACGTCTGCGGGAAAAGATCGAAACCGATGCCGCCAATCCAACCATTATAAAAACAGTACGAGGACTGGGATATCGTGCTGAGTAAGGAGGACAGGAGATTTGCGTTTTTTAAGAAATACGGAATTTCGAGTAGAATTGATCCTGTTGACCATTCTGTTTGTCGCTGCAATTATCGGAATGTATATGCAGTGCGGTACGATCGCTGCTGTCTATTTACTGATATTTTGCGGCGTCATTTTTTGTCTGTATATCAGCTACAGCGTTGTCAAATACCGTAAAATGGCTTCGCTGGCAGAACAGATCGATCGGATCTTACACGGCGAAGAACTGCAGATCATGGAGCATTGCTGTGAAGGCGAATTTGCCGTATTGGCAACGAGTATTGATAAAATGGTGCAGCGTATGTTAGAACAACAGTCTATTCTTCAAAAAGAGAAAGTATTTTTGGCAGATTCTATGGCAGATATTTCCCATCAGATGAAAACTCCGTTGACCTCCATCTCTTTACTATTGAATTTATTGCAGGAAGAACATCTTTCCGAAAAGAAACGTCTGCAGTATGTGCAAGATCTGATGAAACTTACCGGACGTATTGACTGGATGGTGTACGCACTGCTTCGGTTAGCAAAACTAGATGCCGGAACCGTACAGTTACAGCAAGTCCCGTACCAGATCGAGGATTTGATCAAGGCAGCGGTAACGCCGTTAGAGATTGCTTTGGATATTCGAGACATCACACTGGAAGTGCAGATGCAGCCGGATTTACAGCATCGTGGTGATATAAGCTGGATGACAGAGGCTGTCAGCAATATTTTGAAAAACTGCATGGAACATACACCGTCAGGCGGACATATCCGTATTGTAACGAAAGACAATCCGCTCTATCTTTTGATAAAGATCACCGATAGCGGAAGAGGCTTTACCAAACAGGATCTTCCGCACATTTTTGAACGATTTTACCGCGGACAAAATGCCGATACAGACAGTGTTGGCATCGGACTTGCTTTGGCAAAACGTATCATTATTGCACAAAATGGCACGATCCGAGCCTACAATCATAAGAAAGATGGCGGTGCCGTATTTGAAATTCGAATGTATAAAGGTGCTGTGTGACAAAATTGTCACAATAGAGTCATTAAGGAGTCACCTGTATTTTCTATACTTTGTATTGTAAAAAGAAATGGAAAGCCCAATATGTGAGAAATACATTTGGGAGAATGGAGGGATTACCTTGGAAATCTTAAGAGTTGATAATCTGAAAAAAGTATATGGAAAGGGTGAAAATGCTGTACATGCACTGGACGGTGTCAGTTTTTCGGTAGAACAGGGAGAATTTGTAGCGATCATCGGACCGTCCGGTTCCGGAAAGTCTACGTTACTTCACATTCTCGGTGCGGTTGATGTTCCGACTTCCGGTAAAGTAATCATGGGCGGCAAAGATGTTTTTGCACAAAACGAAGAAGCACTGGCAATATTCCGCAGACGCCAGGTTGGCCTGATCTATCAGTTTTATAATCTGATCCCGGTATTGAATGTAACCGAAAATATTACGTTGCCGGTATTATTAGATGGACGCAAAGTCAACGAACAACGTCTGCAGGAAATGATCAGTCTGCTTGGCCTTGACGGACGCGAAAAACATCTGCCAAACCAATTATCCGGCGGCCAGCAGCAGCGCGTGTCCATTGGTCGAGCATTGATGAACGCACCGTCTGTTGTATTGGCGGATGAGCCGACCGGTAATCTAGACAGCAAAAACAGTCAGGAGATCATGAACCTGCTGCGGGAATCCAACGAAAAATTTCACCAGACTTTGATCATGATCACACATGATGAAAATATTGCACTACAAGCAGACCGCATCATTGCGATCGAGGACGGCAAAATTGTAAGAGATGAGGTGAACCGGGCATGAATATAATGAATCGCTTCACACTTCAGACATTATATAAAAACAAACTGCGCACGTTTGTGACGATCATCGGTATCATTTTATCAACAGCAATGTTTACCGGTGTCACATCTATCGTCACCAGTTTGCAGCAATATCTCATTAATTTAGAAATTAACGATAACGGACGTTGGGAAGGCCGCATTAATACCGTATCCACGGACGAGGCAAAAGCAATTCTTAAGGATAAAAGCATTCAATCGGGAATTTCTTTAGACAATATCGGATACAGCAAATTAAATGGCGGTGCCAACGAATCTAAACCTTATGTATGCGTAGAATCCATTCCGGCAAACACACAAAAACTGATCTCAATAAAGCTGACGGAAGGGCGTATGCCGGCCAATGATGGAGAACTGGTCATTTCTTCGCATATTCAAACCAATGGCAACGTTACGTACAACGTCGGTGACACCATAACATTAAACGTCGGAACGAGAACCGTCAACGGCACGACCGCCTCACAGTGTGTTGAATATACCAAAGGGGCTGAAAAGATTGAAAACACGGTCAAAAAACAATATAAGATCGTAGGAATCTGTGAACGACCTTCGTTGGAAAACTTTAATGCTCCCGGATATTCGGTATTTACCACGGGAGATACGTCTGCAATACAGCATGATGTCTTTTTTACGATGAAAGACTCTCATAAGATCGATCAACAGATTAAAAATCTGCTAAAAAAATACACCGACAAAAATAGCAGGGAATTGTTGATCGATGACGACTATGCGATCCATTTAAATCTGCTTCGTTATATGGGGACCGCAGAAAGCGGCAATTACCTTGCTATGCTGAACACGATGGCAGGTGCATTGATCTTTATCATTGTTTTAGCCAGTGTCACATTGATCTATAATGCCTTTTCGATTTCTGTCAGTGAACGTACAAAGCAGTTCGGACTGCTAAAATCAATCGGAGCCACCAAAAAACAGATCCGTCATTCCGTATGTTTTGAGGCATTGTGTCTGTGTGTGATCGGCATTCCAATCGGCATTTTGTCCGGTCTTGTTGGAATTGGAGTCACACTGCATTTTGTAGGCAAGATCATTGGTCCATATTTGAACAATACCAAAGGTGTAAATCTGACACTTGCGATAAGCCCCGCTGCGCTGCTTCTTTCCGCAGTCATTGCAGTGATCACGGTCCTTATCTCGGCGTCGATCCCTGCCAGAAAAGCAGTGAAACTTACTGCCATAGACGCACTCCGCGAAAATCACGACATTCGTATTCGAAGCCGCAAGATCCGCAGCACAAAATGGATCTATCAAGTATTTGGCTTTGAAGGAATGCTTGCCAATAAGAACTTTAAGCGAAATCGCAGGAAATACCGATTGACCGTCTTTTCTTTAGCAATCAGTGTCATCCTTTTTATCGGCAGTGCATCGTTCAATGGTTATATGGCCAGCTCGATAGATATGTCTCTGCAGGAAATGACCGCTGACATTACCTTGTCTGTTTCTAACGATGATATGAAACACCAAAGCGCAGAGAAGTCCTACCAAAAAATGAGATCACTACGCGCTGTAGACGATGCTTCCTATTCGAAATCCGCGATGAATACGTATGTGATCTTAGATAAAGAGCAGATCGATACAAGCTATTACCGCTTTAATAAATCCGGTAATAACCAAAATGAAAACACCGGATTCCATGCTAAAAATGCTGGTGATAAAGTGATCTTACCGGTACAGTTATCCTTTATTGATGACAGTTCCTACCAAAAATATTTGGAAGAACACCATCTGAACGTGTCCAAATATATGGATACTAAAAAACTGTGTCCGCTGATCTGGGATGAGAGTATTCTTTGCTCAAAACAAACCCAGAAAGCAAAGAAGTTTAACATCCTGCAAAATGGCTTTACACCGGATAAAATATATTGTATCCGCAACATTTCTGGTTATTACTATACCGAAGATTTTACGAATATTGATCTGAAACGCATGGAATTTCCATTCGCAAAAGGTTCCGAAGAATATGATTATGATGCAATAAAAATGATGCCGGAAAAACAGGCGTTAAAAAGTATATCGTTAACTGATGGCAAAGTAGTGGACAACCAAGATTATAAAGCACCTTTAGGAATAAATGCGTTCGAATATGCTGATCAGATCACGATGACATTGCCGTTAAGTGCCAAAGAAACCATGTTTCATTCTGTAAGTTTTTTGGATCAGTACGATTTTAATTTTACAGCCAAGGATTATAACACAGCCTACACCTCGATCAGTAATTATTTGAGAAATGATTCCGGCTTTGCAAAATCCGTAGCTAATAATCTGTACAGTCCGCGTATGAATAACGATTCTGTAAGAGTATTGCTGCTGATCCTTAAGATCTTTACGTATGGATTTATCATTTTGATCTCATTGATCGTGATCGCCAATATTTTCAATACGATCTCGACCAATGTGATGCTTCGACGCAAAGAATTTGCTATGTTAAAGTCTGTTGGAATGACGTTAGGTGGATTTGACCGAATGATGAATTACGAATGCCTGTTATATGGCGTCAAAGGACTTCTCTTTGGACTACCGCTTGCCTTTTTGTTAAACTTCGCAATCTATCATTCCCTGTTAGGTGCAATGGACGTCGGTTTCCAGATCCCATGGGGCAGTGTTGCCATCGTTGTCCTTGGTGTCTTTGTGGTTGTATTTGCCAGCATGATGTACTCCATGCATAAGATCAAAAAAGACAATCCGATCGAAGCTCTCAAAAACGACAATATATGATGCTTCGGACAGCTTCGTACACTCATTGAAATAGCCTCCAAAATATGCTATGATGTGTTTTGAAATGTGGAGAAGAGCCGGAAACCGCTTTTCTCCATAAAAATATAGCAGGAGAGTATACACCGAGACGTTCGGTGTGGAATGGAGGAACGTATGGCATTTTTTGACAACATGAAAGAAACATTAACTTCCGCAGGAAGAGACGTATCACAAAAAGCAAAAGAAGTTTCAAACATTGCAAAGCTGAAAATGGATATAAAATCTAAACAAGATGCACTTGATAAACAGTACATTGAGCTTGGAAAGCATTATTATGAAATGAATAAAGAAGGAGAAGTGGATAATGCCGGCATTGCCAATGTCAGCACTCTGACAAATGAGATTGCTGCATTACAGGCAGAGATCTTAAAGATACAAGGCGCTTGCGTATGTCCACAGTGTGGCATGACACTTCCGGAAGGAACTGCTTTTTGTAGTCAATGCGGAGCCAGCATTGTACCACCAAATAACAATTGATTCAAACTTTCCATACCGGAAGTTTGAGTAACTGAATAACAACAACCGTCCATTTGGGACGGGCGGGGGCAAAGCATTAAGCTTTGTCCTTTTTTTGTTCATTAGGAAACTACTGATGTGCGGCGTGACAAAAGTACCGTGTCGACGTTACTTTTTTGATGATTTACTGGATTTTTGAGCGTATTTCTGTTACAATGTGATAATGTGCGTTAATAAGCCAGATAACATCTGCAAACACTGAGTACCTGCATAGCGAAATAGCGATCGACTGCAGGGACGGGAGGTATATATGGATAACGTGTTATTGCACGCAGAGGGATTATGTAAGACATTTGCTCTCTCCAAGAAACAACAAAAAATAGAACATACCGGTGCCAAGAAAAGAGTTGCCGTCAATCATTTATCCTTCGATGCAATGGAGGGTGAAATCTTCGGACTTCTCGGTCCAAACGGAGCCGGTAAGACGACGACGCTCCGCATGTTAGCAACGTTGATCAAACCGGATGAGGGGGATGCTGTCATTGGTGGTTATTCCGTGCAAAAAGAAGCAGAGCAGGTTCGGCGTAAGATTGGATTTTTGACCAGTGAACTTCGATTGGAAGAATTTTTTACTCCAAATTATTTGTTTGATTTTTTCTCGGATCTCCATCAGGTGCCGGCTAATCTTCGTAAAGAGCGAAAGAAGCACTTATTCGAGATCTTTGGCATTGATGAATTTGCGGAAGTAAAGATCGCCAATCTATCTACCGGAATGAAGCAGAAAGCATCACTTGCTATCTCTTTGGTGCATGATCCGGATATTGTCATCTTTGATGAACCAACCAACGGTTTGGATGTTTTGACTGCGAGAGTTGTAACGGATTTTCTGCTGCAACTAAAAGCAGAGGGGAAGACGGTGATCGTATCCACGCATATATTCAGCCTGATCGAGCGTATCTGCGATCGTGTCGGTATTATTATCAATGGAACGATGATCGAATGTGGTACGTTAGCAGAAATATGCGCCGGTAAGAGTTTGGAGGATCGCTTTTTTGATCTGTATCAGGATCATGTCGGCTGGGAAGAGACAAACATTTCAGGAAAGGAGCGTGCATAATGAATTCTACGATCTTAACTGTTATGCGCAAAGAATTGGCACGCTTCTTTGGTGACTACCGTATGGTAATGACGACCATTCTTTTACCGGGAATTTTGATCTTTGTACTGTATCAGTTTATGGGTGACGCCATGTTAAGTCAGTTCACAACGGACAAATTTGCGCCGAAATGTACCGCAGTCAATATACCGGACGATTGGTCTGCAGAATTGAAAAAAAACGGTTTTCGGATCCATAAAGGAAATGCGGATACCATGGATTCTGCCCGCCAAAAGGTCAAAGACCAAAAGGCAGAGCTATGCATAGTTTTTCCGGAAGATTTTGCAAAGCAAGTAGAAGAATATGAGGTAAGCAGCGGTAAACCGGCCCCTAATATTGCAATTTATTATAATTCTGCATCGACGGATTCCGCGAACGCTTATGATACGTTGTGTACTTACCTCGATCAGAAGGAATCTGCCATGGCCAATAAATTTGATGTTAATCATGCGGATTCCAAAGCAGATACCTTTGATATGGCAGATGACAAAGATTCTACCGCACAGCTTTTTTCTTCGATGCTGCCATTTTTATTGTTGATCTTTTTGTACAGCGGATGTATTTCCGTTGCACCGGAATCCATAGCAGGAGAGAAAGAACGCGGTACGATCGCATCGTTGCTGATCACTCCGGTCAAACGAAGCCATATTGCACTTGGTAAAATTGCTGCATTATCGATCATTGCACTCCTAAGCGGTGCATCCAGTGCGATCGGAACCATTGCTTCCGTACCAAAATTGATGTCCGCATCGACCAATAAAATATCTGGTACAAGTTATGGTGTCGATGACTATATCATGCTGGGGATCATTATCTTATCCACTGCATTGGTGCTTGTCACACTGATCGCTCTGATCTCAGCATTTGCCAAAACGATCAAAGAGGCACAAACCTATGTAACACCATTAATGATCGTTGTGATGTTGATCGGTATTACATCCATGTTTGGTTCGGGTGCCAGATCGCAGATCTATTATTATCTGATCCCGATCTATAACAGTGTCCAGTCTATGGTCGGTATTTTCTCGTTCCATGTGCATGGATCATTAATACTTACCACTATCGCCTCTAACTTAGTAGTCACCGCTATTGGTGCAGCTTGTCTTGCTAAAATGTTTGACAGCGAATATATTATGTTTCATAAATAGGCAGAACATTTTTTTGCAGATTTAGAAAGGAAGGAACGTATAGAATGATAGATAGTTCGATTATGAATTTGATGATGGAGTTAGCAACGTTTAGCTTTATTGTTCCATTAGTGCTGATTATTGTATGGAAACTGCGTACCCGCAAAAGTCTGATTCCGGTCTTTATAGGTGCTGGTATATTTTTTGTGTTTGCCTATGTACTCGAGGCAATACCACATACCTTTTTCCTGCGAATCAATAGTCCGGTATCGACGTTCCTTACAGGAAATCCATGGGCGTATGCTTTATATGGCGGTATTATGGCGGCCCTTTTTGAAGAAACGGGACGATACATTGCTTTCCGAATATTTCTTAAAAATCATGCTGAACGTGAGACGGCAGTATCCTATGGCTTGGGACACGGTGGCATTGAATGCATTATCGTGTTAGGATTAGGTCACTTACAAAATTATACCTACTGTCAGTTGATCAATAATGGTCAAATGGATAAATTAATTGATAAAATGGCAGGAAATGATACCGCGATTGCTTCCTATCAATCGATAGTAGACTCTTTATCCAAAATGAACGTCTATACATTGATGTTAGGAGGATTAGAGCGTGTCGCAGCGTTGTTTTTGCAGATTGCATTGTCTGTATTAGTTTTTTATGCCGTTCGTAAAGCGGATAAGATCAAATACCTGTGGATCGCTATGGGAATTCATGCATTAGTGGATTTTATTGCAGCGTTTTACCGCGCAGGCATTGTGCCATTATTGGTCGTAGAATTATGCATTGTGATCCTGACTGCCGGTGCTTGTAAATTAGCATATCAGCTATATCAATCTCTTCCGGCCAGTGCAGTCCAAAAGAAAAATACTACAGAATGGGCTTATGCAAAACAAAGTTATAAAAAAGATACAAATAGAGAAAATAAACAGGAAGAATAAATGTTTAGATTACATAGCAAGACTAACATTTTGCTATGTAAGAATTGTTAACACAATTTTCTGGCAAATGAAAAATATGTAATCTGTACGTAAGCAGACAGATTATAGAAAGGCATGGTGAGAATTTCATGAGTATGTTGCAAAAGTACTTGCACTTTTCCAAAAAAAGAGTTGCGTGTTTTATCTTTATCAGCATCGCAATCTTTGTATTACAGTTTGTACTTACCGGTTCTATGCTTGCAAAACAGCAGGTAACAACGGAAGCGGGCAACTCACAGAGCAGTGTGATCGGTATTTTAGATGATACAGAGATTATCCGTCAGAAGTTTCAATTTGATCGTAAAGTCGTGTTATCCGGTTTTACGTTAAGTTTTGGCTCTTTTGAATATGATAAAGTAGGAACTGATCTGCATATTCAAATGTTAGATGGAGAAAATATAACCGTATATGAGACAACAATTCCGGTCAAAGACATAAAACCGGATGCAACGTATACTGTAAAAATGGATCATACGGTAACGATCCCGAAAGGTGTTACCTGTTGTCTGGCACTGAACTGCAGCAATGGCAGCCGCCCTTATGCAACGTTGCCGACACTAAATACGACAAATCGAACAGATCCGAATCTGACATTGTCTACGCTGAATATGCGTACACAAAAGAAGTCGCTGACAATCTCTTATACGTATTATTATCGTTTGCTGCTTCCATTTATCGTAATGATCTTGGAATTTGTCGTATTGTTTGTACTCTGCTTTGAGCGTGTCACAGAATACGCACCTCGTCTGCGCAAAAGACACGACAAACTGCTCCGTAGATCCGACAAATCCGGCGAAGCGATCAAAAAGAGATTAAAAATCCGTAATTTGAAAGATTTTGTCAAATGGTGTCTGGCAGAGCGTAAGGTATATCGTTATGCCCGTAGGACGGTATTGATATTAAATCCATTTTTGTTGTTCCTAATGTTGGAACTGCTAAATGGAACTTTTCAAAAAACGTATCCGAATGTCTGGATCTTTACCTGGGTCTTTTTGGGAGCAATACAATTGTTGATCTTTGGTGTGATCGGCAATGCGGAGAGAGCTGCGCTTATACTTGATATCATATTGTTCCCGGTTGGTCTGGTCAATTTTTTCCTAATGAATGTTCGAGGAACTCCATTCCTTCCGGCTGATATTTTGGGTGTAACAACTGCAACCGAGGTCGCTGACAAGTATCATTTGACGATGACACCATCACAATTTGTTGCGATTCCAGCATTTTTCATTTGGTGTCTTCTGTTGTTAAGACTACGCGGTGATAAGAAAAAACGCGCTTTCAAACAGAAACTGTTGCGACATGTTCTTCCGGTTGTCACTTCTGCAGCCTGCATCGTTCTGTTGTATTCCACACCGATCCTGGAGACCTGCGGGATCAAAGATAGCGTGTGGAACAAGGTGGTTTCTTGTCAGAACAACGGTTTCTACCTCAACTTTTTCATCAATTTACATTACCTGCGTGTGTCGACGCCATCCGGTTATTCACAGGCAAAGGTAAAGGATATTCTATCAGATTTTGAAAAAGAGAATACTAAAACTGATGGAAACAGCAGCGAAGAGACGAACACAACGCAGTCCAACAAAAAGCGCACGTATAACAAAGACTTTAGTACTAATCAAAGTCTTGGCAACAAGCAGCCAAATATTATTTTGATCATGAACGAAAGCCTTGCAGACTATTCTCTGGTCGGAAAGGTTAATTATAACCGTGATCCGCTTGCTTTTATTCATAGCCTGGATGAGAACACCATTTATGGACGAGATTATGTGTCTATCTTTGGTGCAGGAACCAGTAATTCTGAGTTTGAGGCAATGACAGGAAATACAATTAAGTTTTTCCCAAGTGGAAGTAATGTGTATCAACAGTTTATGCATGAGTCCACCTTTGCGTTGCCTGGTTATCTCAAAAAACTTGGTTATCGCTGTGAAGCAATTCATCCAAGCAGCGGTGCTAACTGGAACCGTACGGCTTCTTATAAGAGTATGGGCTTTGATCAGTTTTTGACGATCGATGACTTCAAAAATCCGGAATATGTTCGTTATATCAGTGACAAGGAAAGTTACAAGAAAGTTATCGAGCGCTACAAAAATAAAAAGGAAGGCCAGCCGCTCTTTGTATTTGATATGACAATTCAAAATCACGGCGGTTATCTGACCAATACGAATTGGAAAGATCCGGTTTATCCGGAAGGCAGTCATTTGCCGGAAGCAAAAGAATTTTTGTCAGCAACCAAAGTATCCGACGATGCATTTCAGTATTTGGTAAAATACTTTGAAAAACAGGATGAGCCAACCATCATCTGTATGTTTGGCGATCATCATCCATCGATTGAAACCGAATTTTATGAAACGCTTCTCGGCAAAAAGCAGAGTGACTGGGGCTTAGAAGAGATCCAGAAACGATACGCAACGCCGTTTATCATTTGGGCAAACTATGATATTGAAGAAGCCAAAGAAGTCTCGATCAGCAACAACTATTTGGAGAATATGTTGTTAAAGCAAGCAGGTATTACATTGCCGCTTTATAACCAGTATATCGAAAAAGTATCTCAGGATATTCCTGCAATGAATGTCAATGGATATATGGATATGAATGGAAAGTGGCATAATTATGGGGATTCCGAATCAAAAACCGTTTCATCACTTCTGCATAACTATGAAATTTTGCAGTATGGTTACTACAGTGACAGTGATAAAACAACAATGAAAAAATTATTCCAATGGAAGTAAATACGTTGGAACGCAAGAAGAGTTTATCAGAAAGGCAGATGTTTAATTATGAAGTATTTTAAACAATTTTGTATGATTCTTCTGGTGTCATTTGCGGGGGAAGTGCTTAAATTAGCGCTTCCTTTTCCTGTGCCGGGAAGTATCTATGGAATGTTGTTATTGTTTATTGCACTATGCACCGGAGTTATCCGTTTAGAACATGTCCGCGAAACAGGACTCTTTCTCGTAGAGATCATGCCGATCTTGTTTGTTTCTGCAGGCGTTGGACTCATGGATTCTTGGGGGGATCTGCGTAAGATTTTACTGCCGGTTCTCCTGATCATGCTAGTCACAACTGTGATCGTCATGGTCGTATCCGGATATGCAACGCAATTTATTATGCATCACAAAACAAAGAAAAAGCAGCCTAAAGACTGATCATATATATTCTTATAGAAAAGAGGTTATTAAGTCATCATGATACAACTATTACAAAATTCATTATTTTTTGGCGGCATTGTTACACTGCTTGCCTATGAGATCGGTTTATTGATCAGGCACAAATTTAAGCTTGCAATATTCAATCCCCTGCTTATTGCAGTAACCTTGATCATTGTTTTATTAAAGGTGTGTAATATTCAGTATTCTGTCTACGAAAAGGGGGCAGTGTATATTAACTATTTGCTGACTCCGGCAACAGTTGCCTTGGCCATACCTTTGTATGAACAGTTGCAGATCTTAAAGAAAAACGCGATAGCGATATTTACCGGAATCATAGCCGGTACCGTAGCAGGTCTAGCCTCTGTATTAGGACTAAGTGTATTGTTTGGACTGACTCACGAACAATATGTCACACTACTTCCAAAGTCCATTACAACCGCTATCGGCATGGGGATTTCCGAAGAACTAGGCGGCATTGTGACAATTTCCGTTGCAGTGATCGTTTTGACTGGTATTTTTGGAAATATTATGGCAGAATATATCTTAAAGTGGTTTCATATTACGGATTCCGTTGCAAAGGGAATTGCCATCGGCACTTCATCCCATGCGATGGGAACAGCTAAAGCAATTGAAATGGGCGAAGTAGAGGGTGCAATGAGCGGCCTTTCCATTGCAGTTGCAGGTATGATCACCGTAATCGGTGCTAATATATTTTCTATCTTTTATTAAAAGATAGGGAAGTTGTATATTACAGGTATGGAGGAGAAGCATGAGCAAACAGAAAAAATGGATAACCTATGTATGCATTACGGCAATACTTTGCAGTACTTTGATCGGCTGCAGCAGTAATAAACAGACCACCGTAGACAAACAGGCATCACCCACACCAAAAGTTCTCGTAAGCGACGAGGACAAAAATTCAAATCTTGGACAGTGGGGACGTGCCATGGGTTCTGTTTTGATCGCGATCAACGAAGGCAACGTATATTATTTCGGTGGATACGAACCGACGGATGGCAATCAGAAAGCGGCCGCTGCGATCTTGCAAAAGAGCTGGAATATTTCAAACCGCAAACAGTTGATCGACCAAATGTATGATTTACTGCATACAGGTTCCCGTTCGACATACCGTAAGGAAGCGGCACAAATGCGCTCGATGTCAGCCAAAGAGTTAAAAACTGCCATGAAGCAATTGTCCGGGGATATGAAAGTTCATTATGAAATGATCCGTTACAATTGGAAAACTTGGAGAAAGAAGGGGCTTCTCGCTTGGGATATGTGCCGCATTTCCCATTTAGCACAATGGGGTTATGTAGCAGGTTATCTGACGATTTCTGAGGCACAGGCAGTGATCGAACCTGCTGCCAAAAAATTAAAAGCCAATTTTACAAGCTGGGACGAAGTACAACAAAACTGGCTTGATGGCTATGCGCTATATGCATCTATCGATGTGTCTGCTGCCACCGGTACCGATTATGAAGCCCGTAAAGCCAAATACGAACAGCTAAAAGCTGACGACCAAAAGAACACAGATACAAAACTTTATGACGATACACTTTTTACGAAAGATATTATTCCGGTTACCGGAAGCAATGCTGCAAGTCTTTGGAAAGAAAGGAAGAGTGCGAAATGATCTTTTATTTGATCCGACATGGCAGACAAAATAGCAGTGACTGTAATGTAAATGTACCTTTGGCAGATGCCGGCATAAAACAGGCTGAGCTTCTTGGCAAAAGACTACGGAATTATTCCATTGATGCGGTCTATTGCAGTGATCTGATCCGTGCCAAACAGACTGCCGAAATTGCCTTTTCGCATAATGAATTTTTATTGGATCATCTGCAGGTTCGATCCGGACTTGCAGAAATTGATTTCGGCGATCTTACCGGAATTCCGGATGCGCAGGTAAAGAGTTTTTACGCAAACTATTATAAACAACAACAGCATTTATTTGACCAAAAACGCTCCAATAGACAAAGTAAACAACCGGTAACAATCGATTCCCCTGCCAAATATGTCGGTGATTTCTTTGTACCGGTAGAAGAGATGATCTATCCTGGTGGGGAAGATGGTGCAATGTTACTTGATCGCGTCCTTCCGGTATTTGATGAAATTTTACATACAGATGCTAAACAGGTCGCTGTGGTCTGTCATGGCGGTGTTATTCGTGTGTTGCTCTGCGCATTGTTTGGCGGCAGTTTTGCTCGACGGCTCCAATTTGGTACTTCTTTGGAAAACTGCAGTATCACAGCAATCCATTATGATGAAACATTACATGGATTCTTTTTGGACCGTTTTAACGACAGCGCGCATTTAGAGGGACATCCGGAATTATTCCGCGGTCATTGACCGATCATTATGTTAAGCTCAGATTGCACTCACACTCAGACAAGGAAAGGATTGACACAATGAAAAAAATCATTTTAGCCTCCGGTTCTCCACGACGTCAGGAACTTTTATCACAGATTGGCATTTTCTTTGAAGTACGTACCAGCGATGCCGATGAATCGTTGCAGGATCAAAGCCCTTCAGAAGCGGTGGAAGAGTTATCTTTTCGAAAAGCAAGCGATGTAGCGTCAAAACCAGAATATTCAGATTGTTATATACTTGGTGCAGATACTGTCGTTGCATTACAGGATGGCACGATTCTGGGAAAACCTTCGTCCGAAGAAGAGGCCTATGCGATGCTAAATGCACTTCAGGGAAATACCCACAGCGTATATACCGGCGTTACGATCATAAGCACTGATACAAACAGTCAGAGAGCACATACCTTTCATGTACGGACGGATGTTACTGTCTATCCAATGACAAAGCAGGAGATTACGGACTATATTGCAACCGGCGAACCAATGGATAAAGCCGGTGCATACGGAATTCAAGGTGCTTTTGCAGCATATATCAAAGAAATTCATGGTGATTATTCAAATGTAGTTGGACTTCCATTAGGTGCATTGGTTCACGAATGGAAAATGCATTTTCCTTCTAACTAAAAAAATAGTCTATTGTACAATACAATATTATGATAAAAAAAGCAAAGCCAGCGCTTTGCTTTGCAAGAATTGCTAAAGCAATTCTTGGT